>Ga0207646_10001251_pt1 | contig 31833 bp, 28 predicted proteins | sample KBSK5502metaG_FD_184343 | JGI IMG/M metagenome (GOLD analysis project Ga0207646, IMG submission 184343) | Corn, switchgrass and miscanthus rhizosphere microbial communities from Kellogg Biological Station, Michigan, USA - KBS K5-50-2 metaG... | ecosystem: Host-associated > Plants > Roots >... | reverse complement strand
GATTCTGCCTCTGATATCGACCCGGCCTGGCTCGAAGGCGTCAAGAGCGTTGGATTGACTGCCGGAGCCTCTGCTCCGGAAGTTTTGGTCGAGCAGGTCAGCCAGCGACTGGCCGAGCACGGCTATACGGATCAGCGCGATCTGGATCTGATTCGCGAAGATGTCCGATTCACGCTCCCTCCGGAGCTTGCGACCATCGCCGCAGCACCACGGCGTTAGTTGCGCTTCGTCAGGACGCAAGGCATCGGTCTTTCTTGCCAGTAGAAGGGGCGGTTCGTCGCGCAAGCGTCGGCCGGATTTTCAGAAACTTCAGGAGACGACCTTTGGCGGTCAAAATTGTCCGTCAGCCGAAGAAGATTGCCTTGATTGGCGCCTGTTCGAGCGCGGCTGCCTTTCTGCCCGGCACCGAAAAGGCTCCCGCAGCGTTGCGAGCTGCGGGCCTCGTCGAAAAACTCAAGAATATCGGCTACGAAGTCGCGGATTTGGGCGACTGTGCGCCCCGATTGTTTGCCGATGACGAAGAACATCGGCGCGCTCGGAATCTGCCCGCCATCGTTGCCGGCTTGAACGATTTGAAGGTACACGCCGAGGTTGCAATCAAGAGCGGCGCGCTCGTGCTGGTGCTCGGCGGCGATTGCGCGCAGGTGATTGGTTTGCTCACGGGCGCTCGCCGCTATTACAAACACCTAAATCTTTTCTGGATGGATCGCGACGCCGATCTCAACACGCCCGCATCCACACCTTCTGGACGCATTGATGGAATGGTTGTCGCCAGCATTATCGGTCGCGGCGCGCCGGAGCTTGTGCGCTTTTGGGGCGAAACACCTTTGGTACGAGAGCCGGACGTTCTTCTTTTTGGTCTCGAACGCGTCGATCCTCCCGAACAGGATTTCCTTTCGAAATCACCGCTGCGCTACGTTTACGCTGCGGACATTCAAAAAAAAGGCGCAGCCGCCGCCACACGCGACGCGCTCGCTCATCTTCACGCCGAATCGCGGGAATTCATTCTTCACGTGGATACGGACATCATCGCTCAGGAAGAGTTTCCGGCAGTCAACGTTCCTGGCAGCGGCGGCTTGACCTTTGACGATGTGCGCCAATCGCTCCGCGAAGTCCTCAGTCAGAAGACGTTACTGGGTCTCGACGTCGCGCAATACAATCCCGACCGCGATCCTGACGGCTCAGGCGCTCAAAAGCTTGTTGAACTTCTTGTTGACGCTCTGGCCGCGCGCTTCGAAGCGCTCTCGACACCGCAGGAATCCGCCGTCCCCGAAGCAAACCAAACAGTCAACGAAGAGTCGGGCGCCTGATAAACGGCCGATTTTGCGCTGCCCATCGCTTTAGGCGGCGCTTGGCTTGTTTTTCAACGCTTTCTTCCGCACGTACCGCATCAGGCCAAGCCACGAAAGCCGCAACCCTCCGTTGAAAATGTAATGGTCCGCGGCGTCAGTTGGCAGCGTGGCTTTGACTTCTGATGCAATCGCATCGACGAATGCTTTCTCCGCCTCCGCGGTATCCATGCCGCTCTCCACAAGCTTGCTCGTAAGCTCTGTCCAATCCTGAAGTCGCGTCCTGTATTGCCGAATGTGCTCGCTGGGATTTTCAATGAATCCGAAATGTGTGAGGAATAGCCGCTCCGGTTCCCACGCTGCAATCTTATCGAGGGACTGATTCCAGATTTCCAGGTCAATGTCAGGCGGTGGCGTGGCCGGCAGGAGAAATGCATTTCCCTCAACGCGGATTCCAGCAGTATCCCCGACAAAAGCTGTCCTGGATTGGGGCTCCCAATACGTCACATGGTGCGAGGCATGGCCCGGCGTGTAGCCCACTTCCAATTCTGTTTCGCCGATGCGAATCCGTTCGCCGCCCTTCAAGGATTGCAAAACTGTTTCCGGCACCGGTGCGCACTCCCCGTACAGCGGCTTCATATCCCCTCCATAAAGCCGGCCAGCGCTGGCCAGCAGCCGCGAAGGATCGATCATATGCGCCGCGCCGAATTCATGGACATACACGTTCAGGTTTGGATTTTCGCGCAAAAGCGCGCCTGTTGCGCCCGCATGATCCAGATGAATGTGCGTCAGCAGGAGGGAATCGACGCTCTGGAACGTCCGGCCTCGCTTTTTCAGCCCCGCACGAAGCGACGCAAGTGTGGACTCGGGGCCAGGATCAATGATTGCGGATTCGTCGGCGGATTCAATCAAAAGCGCTGCGATCGATTGCGGCCTGCCCGTCCAATTCAGGTCGATCGTCGTAAAAGTTGTCATCGTGTCAGTAGTTTATCAATTTTCTCGCGAACATCTTCCGGGCTCGGGAAATCCTGTAGATGCAAGGATTTGCTTGCGGAATCTTGGGAGCTTGACATACGCTATTGGCACCGCGCTTTGTCTTTTTGATGATGTCCCGCCCTGAAAAATTCTAGGCCAGGGTAGGGGGTTGTGCGGGCCCTGCTTTGCGCAGCGAGACAAGGTTTGAGCGGCGCCGCTCCACTGTGTGCGCAGCTTGTCCGTTGGGGCGGATGCGGGAATAAGCGGAAAGTTTTCACAACGAATTTAGGGAGGATGTTTATGCGTAAGTGGTGTGCAGCAGCAGCTCTGGGAGTGTTCCTGTCGGAGGCCGTTGTCGCGCAGCAGAAGGATGACAGTGCGGCGAAGCCGGCAACCGAGACGACAACGGCCTCCGACGTACCTGCGGCGCCGGAAAGTACTGTCCCGGCGGCGCGCGGGGTCTTTGCTCTGCCAGCAGTTCCTAAAGCAACTCCATTCCCAGGACCGCAAGCGACAAAAACCACGAAGGATACGCGCGCGCCCGGCCAACTCGTTCCTAGGTTCGAAATCAACGCAGGCTACAGCTACATCAACTTTAATCCTGGCAGTGGGTTCAGCAACTTCAATAGCCACGGCGCGACCGGCGGTTTCACGTATAACCCAAACCGCTTTCTCGGGTTGACCGCAGAGTTGGGCGGCTATCATTTCGATCGCGACGTCAATGGCAACAAGATCTCCGGCGGAATCACGAGCTACCTTTTCGGTCCTCGTCTGAATTTGCGCAAGTTTGATCACTTTGTGCCGTTCGCGGAGTTTCTCTTCGGGGGCGCGCATGGCGGGCTCGCCTTGACCGGCGGCAATGGTCAGAACACATTTGCGCTAGCTGCTGGTGGCGGCGTCGATGTGGTATTGAACAAATACATCGCATGGCGCTTCGCCCAGATCGACTACCTCATGACGAACTTCAATGGTCCGAGCATGAATCCCACCGGGCGCCAAAACAATCTTCGCCTCGGCACAGGCCTTGTCGTTCGCTTCGGCATCCCTAATCCTCCTCCTCCGCCAAACCATCCGCCTGTGGCGGCCTGCTCGGCGACTCCAACTTCGGTTTACGCCGGCTCGAACGATCCCGTAACCATCCACGTGAATGCCAGCGACCCGGACAACGACACCATCGCTTACAGCTACACCGCTTCCGGCGGTGCCGTCGAGGGCAACGGTCCGGATGCTCGGTTCAATACCTCAGGCCTGGCCGAAGGCACTTACACGGTTACCGCGAAAGTCGACGATGGCAGAGGCGGCACGGCAACCTGCGCCGCGGACATCACCGTAGCGAAAAAGCCGAATCAGCCTCCGACGATCTCTTGTGCCACCGACCGCAGCCCGATTCTGCCGGGTGAGCGGACCGGTATCACCGCGACGGCCAGCGATCCGGATGGCGATCCGTTGACTTACAGCTATACCGCTACAGGCGGCCAAGTCACTGGTGATGGTCCGAAGGCACAGTTTGATTCGACGGGCCTTGCTCCCGGCAGTTACACCGTCAAGTGCTCGGTTAGCGACGGCCGCGGCGGCACAGCCGATTCTTCAACCAACGTTGACGTGCAACAGCCACCGCCACCGCCGCAGGCAGCAAAAGCCGGAGATTGCGGCTATAACAAAGCGGGCGCATCCCGCTTTGACAATGCCTGCAAGCGCGTGGGCGATGACGTTGCGCTGCGCCTGAAAAACGATCCCAATGCCAAGCTCGTTATCGTTGGCTTTGCGGACAGCAAGGAACCGAAAGCCGCGAAGCTTGCGCAGACTCGCGCCGATCTCGCCAAGAAGTACATCGTCGAGAAGGGCGTGGACGCCTCGCGCATCTCGACTCGTACTGGCGAAGCTTCGAAGGAAAAGGGCCAGGAAAAAGCCAACCGTCGCGTCGACTTCGTCGTCGTGCCGGAAGGCGCCACCTACTAACGCTATGGGCACCAGTCGCGCGCGGCGTATTTCAGGCTCGGCGTGACCTGCCTCGTACGGAAACCTAAGGTCGGGCCCGGGAGAGCAGTCTCTGCCGGGCCCGCTTCTTTTTTGGCAGCGGGTTTTTCGTTTCTTCGATGGTTACATCCGACCCCCAGCGTCGTGCTGCTTCTCTTGTTTGCAACTCCATGCGTCGGGCAGAGCTGGCAACACGTCGGCCCGCCGGGCGGCAACGTCACTTCGCTCGCGGCGGCCCACGGGATCGTTTATCTCGGCACTCCGGACGGCCATATTTTCGGTTCTTCGAATCGCGGCGAACGTTGGGAACTGCGCGGGCGCGTCAGTGTTCGCCTCGACGGAGTCGTGCAAAGAATCGTTGCTGACGGAGGGAAACGGGATCGCCTTCTCGCAGCGGTATGGTTTCAGGGCGCCACACAGGGCGGTGCGCTCTTTGAGAGTCTAGACGGCGGGTGGCACTGGTCAGCAGCGGGCTTGCCTGGCGAAGCGGTCCGCGCGTTGCAGCATTCTGAATCCGATCCGCGCGTCTGGGTGGCAGGAACACGGTCCGGCGTTTTTCGTTCTGTCGATGACGCACGCACCTGGCAGCGCATCACTCGCGCGGGCGATCCGGAATTGCAAAACATCGATTCCCTCGCGATTGATCCTACGAACCCGGAAATCATCTACGTCGGCACTTACCACCTTCCCTGGAAAACGCTGGACGGCGGCAAAACTTGGTCTTCGATCGCTTCTGGGATGATTGACGATTCAGACGTCATGAGTCTTCACATCGACGCAAAAAATCCACGCCGCATTTTCTCAAGTGCCTGCTCCGGCATCTATCGCAGCGATGACGCCGGCCTCTCCTGGACGAAACTGCAAGGCATTCCATACGCGAGCCGCCGCACGCAGCAAATTATCCAGGACGCAAAAAATCCCGGCACTCTATACGCCGCCACGACAAAGGGTCTTTGGCGGACTTCCGATTACGGTGAGAATTGGAAACGGATTACGCCGCAGGAAACGGTCGCAAATGCCGTCATTGTTCTGGCGGGTGAAAAAGGCGCCCGAATTCTCGTTGGTATGGAAGCGCAGGGAGTACTCCGCAGCGATGACGAAGCGAGCTCCTTCTCTGATTCCAACAAAGGATTCTCACATCGCGTCATCGCATCGATAGCGGCTGATTCGCGCCAACCTCTCCATCTTCTGACGCGAGTCATAGGTTTTACCGGCAAGCTGATCGAAACCAAAGATGGAGGCGCATCGTGGAAGGAATTTCCCGCTGCCCTGCCGCCCAAACCGGCGGCAAGTCTTTACTCATCCTCGTTTGGCTGGTGGCTCTCTTTCGCGGACGGCGGCCTGGCCCGATTTAATGAACCGAAAGGGAATTGGAAAATCGTGGAGTTCCGTGAAGCGGTTCCACGGGCAATTCCGAGCCGCAAATCTTCCGCGAGAGCGCGTCCGGGCGACCGGCCTGCAGCGAGAGCGCGAATGGTACTCCCCCACGTAACATCTTTTTTGGAGTCTTCGGGGAAGATTCTTGTCGCGACCGACGACGGTTTGTGGACAAGCGGCCAAGAGCGGTCTGAGTTTAGACGCGTTGCCGCGAAGAGTCTTCCGCGGTCCGTTGCCTATCTTTCGCCCGGCGCTCAAAGCGCGTTGCTCGCGATCGCAGGCAATTCCGTATGGACGAGCGACGCTGGCAACACCGTAGTGTGGAATCAGTTCGCCAGTCCTCAAAATGCAGGTCGGTTGCTCTGGCTTCGCGAAGATTCGGTGAACGGAAGTCGAATTCGCATGCTTGGCACGCAGAACGGAGTGTTCGCAACTTCGGAAAATGGAGACTGGCATCTGGTCTCGAATGGTCTGCCAGCAATTGCGTCCGAGCCTCTGTCCGTTTCTGGCTCGGTCTGTTTGCTGGCGATGAGCAACGGCGGAATCTACCAGTCGGTTGATATAGGCAAAACCTGGCAACGCGTAGACAGCGATGCAGAACGGGGAGGGACAATCGGCATGCTATCCGCTCCTGACCACGGGTTCTTCCTCGCATCAAAGTCGGAGGGCCTTCTTCGTCTTTTCGTCGCAGAGCGCTAGCCTCGCTCAAGAACATTAACCAAAATGGACGACTCGGTTCGTTCCGGCAAACGCTCTCCTCCCAGCGAGTTCCGTTCGGGAGGGCCGAATTTGGCCCTCCTCAAAATTCCGCTTTTAAGATACGACTATCAACGTCATAGGTGATTAATATATTTATGAACGGTTCTCTCGCTTTCACGAAAATTTCGGCGAAATTTTGCGCCGCGAACTCAACAATCCACTGACCGGTATTCTCGGCAACGCCGAACTGCTTCTCGCTGAAATTCGCAGGCACAATACTGGGCAGCTTTCCCGAGACCGGCATCAAACGTCTTGAAACTGTCGCCGTCCTCGACGTGGGCATGCGCGAAACTGTTCGCCGTCTCAGTCAGGCGTACGATTCCCGCGTTGAGCGCGTTCGTTCTCTCTGAATCTTTGCTCGTCAAAAAACAAAACCACGCGCCGTCCGAACTCTACGGTCGCGGCTCCCAAAGCTCCCGTGTGCATCGCGCCCGGCACTCGCCACAATTCCTTTGGCCCCGGCGCCGCGCGCAGAATTCTTTCCGAATGCCGGCAGGGAAGCACCACGTCCGCTCCATCGCAGATCAGCAGCAAAGGAAAGGCGTGCCTGCTGACGGCTTTTTCAGGAGAAACTTCGCTCGCCGGAAATCCCGCCAGGTGTTCGCCGCGAAGGATCAGAATCCAGGCACCTGGCGCAAAAAGTGTCTTTCCGAGCAGCGGCCACCGCTGCAAGCCGGCGTAGTCATATGCCGCTTCCTGTAAATTCGCGAATGGCGCCTCCGCCGCCACCGCTTCGATTCGCGTGTCCACGCCCGCTGCTTGCAGCACAATTCCCGCGCCCATCGAATTTCCCAGCGCGAAAAGATGTTCCGGATGCTCCATGCGCTCCAATTCATCAATCACCGCGCTTGTGTCTTTGCGTTCGAGCCAGCCGTAGCTCGCCATTTCTCCGCCGCTCGCGCCATGCGCTCGCGAGTCCATCATCACCACGCTGAAGCCGTGTTGCAGCAACAGCCTCGCGTGTTCGGTCATCCCATAACGATTGTCGGCCACGCCATGAAACACCAGCACCCACGAACCGTTCGATTTTGCCGCGCGCACTTTCCATCCCCGGAGCGTCGCGCCGTCAGGAGCGCGAACATCAAATTCTTCGCGGCGCGCGCCGATTTGTCCAAACGTCACGTCGGCATCGCGTACCATATCCGGGGCCAGCAGTCGTTTTTCGGGATGCAGAAATCCGGGCGCGCCCATCCAGCCCGCCACGGTGGAAAGTAAAAGGGGGAATAGCAGCACCACCAGCAGAATCCGCACCAGTCTCTTCATGCAGGTAGGTACGAATTCGTGACATACAAAGTTTCGATGAATACTGCGTCGTGCTCCGTCGAGTGATGATTGGGTCGGAGAGACGAAGAGCCTGTCCTGAGCGTTCCGAGCGAAGCGAGGAATCTCTCTTCGATTGCAGCGGCGCCCCAATCGCCGCTACGACCGAAACAACACCGACTCACGCTGGAACATCTTCACCGCAAGGTACAACGCTCCCGCGGCATAAACACACGTCGACGCAAAAATCAGCACGATGTAGTTCCAGTGATACTCACCCGTGACCAACTCCTTGCAGAGCAAACTCACATTCAATAGCGGCACAATGGCCAGCTTTGGCGTCAGATCTACTCCGGGTAACATAGCTGCCACCGCTGGTATCAGCACCAAAAACATCAGTGGCGCGATGTAGCTTTGCGCTTCTTTGTTGCTCTTCGCAAAGAGGGCAATGGTAATTAAACCCGCGGAGAATAACACCGCCAGTGGAACGGCCATTATTACCACGGACACGATTGCTTTCGGACCTAGCGCGAACTGCGGCGCCGGTCCTCCCTCTTCTGCCAGCTGGTTCAGTACACGGGATTTCTGCAGCGCCGCGGAAGAAACACCAATGGAAACCATCAGCAGCATGGCGGTCATCAGGGAAGCAGTCAGCACCAGCAAAAATTTCCCTAGCACAAGGTGAGTTCGCGAAACCGGGCTGGAAAGAATCGTCTCCATCGTTCCGCGTTCTTTCTCTCCCGCCGTCAGGTCGATTGCCGGACTCATCGCCCCGTTTAAGCACATCAAAATCAGGACATAAGCAATGATCCCGCCCAGAACTGCACCTGCCTCCTTTTCCGGAGACGCGATACTCTCTCTCTTTACCTGAAATGGTTTCAGCAGAGCTGGCGGTAAATGGTTGGCTTCCAACCGGTTTATTGCGATGCTGTCGCGATACTCTTTTAAATAGTTTTCCAGGTTTCCCGCGGCCAGCTCGGACTTGATCTCTCCCCCATAAATGTCAATTTTTATGGTCCCCCCTTGCCCTTTAGCGAGATCACCTTCAAAACCCTCGGGAATTTCAACGGCAGCGCGAATTTCTTTTTCTATGATTTGGTTTTTCCAATCGGGCATCGTCGGAACGACTTTGATTTTTGGATATTTCCGTAAGGCTGCAACCACGCCCGGCGAATCCGTTCCGCCCACAATCATCACTTTCGGTTTTTCTCTTTTTGCCTTGCCGATTACTCCGGCCATGACCGCAGTAAATCCTGCGCCCAGCACTGGAATTAACAATAGCGGCACGAGAAATGTCGTGATCAGCGTGCGCCGGTCACGCAGTGCTTCCGTCAGTTCCTTGAGGTATACAATCCAGATATTTCGCAGCCGCATGTCAGACCGCCTCAGGGACGTAATGCGGCGTGACAATCTTCACGAACACTTCTTCGAGATCATTTTCTCCGTGCCGTTGCCGCAATTGCTCGAGTGTTCCCTCCGCCAGCAGTTTTCCGCCTTGAATAATTCCCACCATGTCGCACAGTTTTTCCACTTCGCGCATCACGTGCGTCGAGAAAATCACAGTTTTGCCGCGGTCCCGGCACTCACGGATGAATTCAATGATCGTCCGCGCGGTCATGATATCCAGACCGAGCGTCGGCTCATCAAAAATCATCACTGGCGGATCGTGTACCAGGGTGCGCGCGATGGAAGTCTTCTGTTTCATTCCTGTGGAAAGCTTGTCGCAACGCCGGTCGCGAAAATCATTCATGTCCAACCGGTCAAAGATTTCATCAATGCGTTTCTTCAATGTCGCGGAGTCAAGCCCATTTAGCCGCCCGAAATATTCCACCATCTCTTGCGCCGTCAAACGCGGATACAGCGCTGTGGCAGTCGAAAGAAACCCGCAATTTGCGCGCACTCTTTCCGGGTGCTCCACAATGTCGTGGCCGCAAAGCCGCGCCGTTCCCTCCGTCGGTTCCAGGATCGTCGCAAGCATGCGCAATGTTGTGGTTTTCCCCGCGCCGTTCGCGCCCAGCAGCCCATAAATTTCTCCCGGGTGGCAGGTGAAACTCACGTCATCCACGGCTCGCACTTCACCGCGTTTTTTGTCCTGAAACCGTTTGCTCAGATGCAACGCTTCAATCACGGTCCGTCCTTTAAAGCAGCCCTTCGCTAGTCCTCTTATTGACCATGTTACGTCGAGTGTCGTTGCGTATCGATGGTCCCACTCCAAGCCGGCTTGCGCGGGAAGGTAAAGGAGGAGCTCATCTCGCGCTAGCCCGCCGCAAGCGGGTGCCGTATCGCCAAGAAGAGTACCGCAATTCTCTCCTGGGTCGCCTTCCTTGCTCGTGCTGTTCCCTCCAAGAAGCATCTGCGTGGCACCGACCGGCATCTTCTTTTACAGCGTCCCGAGCGGCTTCCGGTGGTGCAAGCTCTGCCGCTCTTGCTAAGATAAGATTCTTCGGCTCGCTCGTAACGGACCTGAACATTAACGGCGCACAGTTTTCACCTGCATTTTGTTTTTACTGCTGTAAATGTGCGCCGTGAGCGGGGATGAATACAAACGGTTTCAGGGTCTGAGGGTTTGTCTTACAAACCCTGAGGTAAGGAAGCTGTTCTTACAAACCCTGAGATATCGAGGATCATGGATCGCAGACTCCGCAATCGACTCCTGTTCTTCCTTCTTGCGGCCGCCATATTGGCGTATTTGCTCTTCCTGCTGAGCGGGCGCCAGCCCGTCACAAAACTCTCGGCGGTCGTGCCGTCGCGCGAGAACATCGTTTCTTCCATCAGCAGCAACGGAAAGGTCGAACCGATTTCGCCTTTTGTGATGCGCGCGCAACTCGACACGTTCGTCGAGAAGATCTCCGTTCTCGAAGGCCAGCAAGTCAAGAAGGGCCAACTCCTTCTCGAGTTGAATGTGAAGGACGCGGCCGCTTTGCTTGCACAGGCGCGTGCGCGCCTTCTGAAAGCGCAGGATGATTTTCGTTCCGCAAATTCGGGCGGCCGAACCGATGAAGCCGCGCGCGCTACGGGCGACCTTGCAAAAGCGATTGCGCAACGTGACCAACTGCTGCGCAATCACGACGCTCTGCAGCGCCTGGTGGCGCAACAAGCTGCCACCAGGGACGAACTTGCTTCAAATGAATTGGAGCTCACCAAGGCGCAAGCCGAGGTCACTCGCCTCACCGCCGCTAAAAATGAGTTCGCTCGTGGCGTTCATCTGGATACTGCGCGCGGCAGCCTTCAGGTCCAGCAGGCGCAAAGCGAGGTTGCGGCACTCGAAGAAAAAGTTCGTGATGGACGAATCACCGCTCCCAGCGATGGCACGCTCTATTCGCTTCCCGTACGTCAGGGTGACTTTGTCAAAGCCGGGGACCTGCTTGCCGAAATGGCCGATCTCCACAAAGTACGCGTGCGCGCCTTTGTGGACGAACCGGAAATCGGCGCGCTTCGGGCGAACGAACCTGTCCGCATCACTTGGGACGCTCTTCCCGATCACATCTGGCAGGGCCAGACGGAAAGCGTTCCGAAACAAGTTGTTCCGCGCGGCACGCGCAGCGTGGGCGAGCTTCTGTGCTCCGTGAACAACGATAAGCTCGAACTTCTACCCAACGTAAACGTCAGTGTGCGCATCAATTCACAAGAGCGTTCCAATGTTCTCGTGATACCGCGCGGTACGGTCGCTTCCGAAGACGGCAAGCGATTTGTCTACGTGGTAAAAAGCACGGGGCTGGGCGTCGGAAAAAAAATCTTGGAGAAGCGCGAAATTCAGCTGGGAATCGCGGATTCCGTGCACTACCAGGTCGTAAGCGGGCTTGATGCGAAGGATCTGATCGCGCTGCCCGGCGACGTGGAGTTGCATGACGGCATGCGGGTAAAAATCATCAACACCGAATCAGCATCGCTTCAGGGACATCAGGATGTCCAGTAAACGATTTTGCGCCGCTATTTTATTTGCAGCAATTTTCATCATCGGTCAGGCCGCGCGCGCGGAATCGAAAATTCCGGACGAGGCAAAAACCGCGTTTGCGGCCGGCGACTATTCCAAAGCAATTGAAATTCTGAATCGCGAAGCGGCTGCCTCTCCTCGCGATGCCGACGTGCAACACTTGCTCGCGCGCTGCTACTTTGAGAGCGAACAGTTCGACCGCGCAATCCACGCGGCGGAAGCGGCAATCTCTCTCGATGCCAAGAATTCCGCGTACCACGAATTGCTTGGCCGTGCGTACGGCGAAAAGGCCGATCGTTCCGGCTGGTTCAGCGCTCTGTCGCTTGCAAAAAAAGCGCGCAAGGAATTTGAAACAGCGGTGCAGCTCGATGAGCGCAATTTCTCCGCGATGCAGGCGCTGATCGAGTTCGATTGCAGCGCGCCGGGAATTGCCGGCGGAGGCGAAGACAAAGCGCGCCCCGAAATCGAAAAGCTCGGCGGACTCGATGCCGCGGAGGGCCTTTACGCCGCGGGAAATTGCCGCAGGCAGAAAAAGGATTTTGCAGCCGCCGACGCCGAGTTCCGCAAGGCGCTCGCTCTCCATCCAAAATCCGCCGACCTTATTTACGATATCGGCGATCACTACATGAAGCGCAACCAGCCGGATCGTCTGCAACTCGTGATTGAAGAGGGAGAACGAGCCGCGCTCTCCGACCCGCGCGGTAATTTCTTCCGCGCCGTGTCGTACGCTCTTGAAAAAAAGAATCCCGCCGACGCCACAAGATTGTTCCGCGACTATCTTGCCAACGCTCCGAAGCGCAACAACTACCCGTCGAAAGCCATGGCACATTACTGGCTGGGCCGCATCGAGGAAAATCAGGACAAAACGGCGTCCGCAAAACGGGAATATCAGGAGGCGTTGAACCTGGAACCGAAGAATCGGTTCGCCAACGAAGCATTGAAGCGCCTGCGGCGCGACTAACGCCATGATGGATTTCCACGAAACCTTCACTGTCGCCATGGAAGCACTCCGCGCAAATAAACTTCGCGCGATGCTTACCTCGCTCGGCGTCATCATCGGCAGCGCTTCGATTGTGCTCGTGGTTACCGTCGCGCTCACCAGTAAGAAATTTGTTCTTCAGCAGATTGAAAGCGTCGGCTCGAACCTTGTGTGGGTCGAAATGATCAAGACACCCGACAAAGCGCAGCCACTCAGTCACGAATTGACCGTCGACGACATGGAGGCGATTCGATCCGCCGTTCCTCAGGTGGTGCAAGTGGCTGGCGTACGCGAATTGCCGATGGCTGTTGTCGCCAAGGGCGTAGAGCGTCCAGTGAACCTGATCGGCGTGACGCAGGGCTACCAGGAGATTCGCCGCCTGCTCGTGTTGCGTGGCAGATATTTCGACTCTACCGACATGGAAACGCGCGATAAAGTCTGCCTGATTACGAAGCAGCTTGCCGCAAGACTTTTCGGCCCGGAAAACGCCATTGGCCGGACTGTGCGTATGGGCGAACTCACGTTCACGGTAATCGGCGTTTTCGTGGAGCGCGTCGAAACGTTTGGGCTTTCGGACATTCAAGCGGAGTCGGTGCTGATTCCATTTGGTTTGATGAAGTATTACACGGGCGTGGATGTGATTCGCGTGCTGGACGCGCAGGCGGTCAGCGCAGAGGATGTGCCGTCGGTGGAGCGGCAGGTGGCGCAAATTTTGAAGAGCCGCCATCCTCAAGATGCGGAATACAATGTGCAATCCCTGACGGCAATTCTGGACGCCGCACGCACGATTTCTCTCGCGCTTACCGTCGTTTTGATCGTGATCGCCTTTATAGCGCTGCTAATCAGCGGCATCGGCATCATGAACATCATGTTGGTGACCGTGACAGAGCGAACACGCGAAATTGGAATTCGCAAAGCGATTGGGGCCGCTCGCCGCGAAATCATGTATCAATTTTTGATCGAGGCATTTTTGATTAGCGGTGGCGGAGCGGTGATTGGCATCCTGATCGGTCTCGCGATTCCAGTGACGGTACAGTTTTTCTTGCCGGGTAACCTTCGCGTACCGGTATCGGGCGCAAGCGTGATTCTCGCGTTTGTAGTTTCGTGTTCGACAGGATTGTTTTTTGGGTATTTGCCGGCCAGCCAGGCAGCCAAATTGCAGCCGATTGAATCCTTGCGATACGAATAGCAGGGGCGCCAGGAACAGGCGGCTGCACGCGGCGAGTTTGTATTTTTGTCTCGAAAAGAATGTAGAAGGAGCGACATCATGCGCGGAATCGTGCGTTTGCCAGTAGCAATCGCGACTGCATTCTTGTTGACACTATCCGTTTCGGCGCAGGAAGCTGCCGCGCCGCCGGTGGCCCTGACACTGAAGCGCGCAATCGAATTGGCTCTGCAAAACAGCCAGGATATTCAAGTTGCGAAAATTCAGGCGAGCATCGCGGACCGCTCCGCGATGATCAGCAAGGCGCAATTTCTGCCCAATGTTTATGCGGGTTCCGGAGCGGGCTATACCTACGGGATTCCGGAAACTCCCGGGGGGCGCGCTCCAGCGCTTTTTAATGTGACCTACACCGAGCAAGTGTTTAACGAGCCGCTCCGCGGGCAAGGCAAAGAACAGCAGGAACAAGCTCGCGCGCAGAAAACGCTTCTCGAGGACTCGCGCAATTCGGTAATCGCGCGGACGGCTTCCGCCTACCTGGAGCTTGTGAAGGTGCGCCATTCCGCCGACTTGCTGAAAAAGGAACAAGAGAGCGCGGAGAAAATTCTTGGTGTCGTGCAACAACGCGCAGGCGAGGGTTTTGAGTTGCCGGTGGAGGTGACACGAGCACAGTTGACGCGAGCGCAGGTCGCGCAAAGGCTGCTGCAGTTGCAGGGACGCGAGGACGACCTAGAAATATTTTTGCGCAACCAATGCGGACTTGCGCGAGAACAGCAGATCGAAGTGACCGCGGAAGATTTGCCGGGAGCCGCCGAGCAGGAAGGCGCAAACCTGGTTGCACTGGCGATGCAGAACAATACCGAGGTGCGGCTGGCACAATCGGATGTGCAGGCAAAACAATTTCGTCTGACCGGGGAGAAGCGCGGCTACTGGCCTACGCTGGAACTGGTGAGCGTGTATAGCTTGTTGGCGAAATTCAACAACTACGCTCAATACTTCAATCATTTTCAGCGAAACAACTACAACCTCGGAATTCAAGCGCAATTTCCGGTTTTCAGCCCGACCACGAAAGCTAACGTCGCATTGGCACAAATTAATCTGATGGCCTCGAAAGCCTCCCTTGCCAACAAACAAAACCAGGTGAGCGCGGACGTACGGCGAATGACGCGGCACGTGCGTGAAAGCGACGCGGGAAAAGAAGTCGCGCGGTTGGAATTGCAGCTTGTGCAGCAAGATCTGGCACAATTGCAGGCGCGATTTGAAGAAGGGAAAGTAAGCGTGCAGGAAATCGAGAAGGTGCGGCTAAATGAAAACGAAAAATGGATGGCGCTTCTCGATGCAACATTTCAAAGGCAGCAGGCGCAACTTGATTTGTTGAAGACCGCGGGACAACTGGACAAGGTACTGCAGTAGATTCCTTTTTTGATGCCACTCGATCACGATTCGCTTGAAATTCTTGACCGCGCTCTTAAGAAATTGGACGCGGGCTTTTCGCAGTTGCCGGAATTTTCTCCCGCCTCGGCTGGCGCTGAGCGCACAAGGGAAGTGCTGGTCACGCTTGCGGAGAAACTGCAGGACAACTATCCCTATTTTCATCCGCTCTATGCAGGACAGATGCTGAAACCACCGCATCCCGTGGCGCGGCTGGCATATTCGCTGGCCATGTACATCAATCCGAACAATCACGCGCTGGATGGCGGACGCGCGACGTCGGAACTGGAGAAGGAGGCGGTTGCGGAAATTGCCGCGATGTTTGGATGGAAGGAATTTCTGGGTCATCTGTGCGGCGGCGGAACGATGGCGAATCTGGAAGCGCTGTGGGTTGCGGGGCAGATCCATCCAATGAAGATAGTTCTGGCGAGCGACCAGGCGCACTACACGCATGGAAGAATCTCCGGCGTATTGCAATTGCCGTTTGAAAAGGTCGAGTGCGATTCGCACGGACGCATGGACATGAACGCGCTGGCGAAGCGCGTTGCGCGGGGCGATGTTGGAACCGTGGTTGCGACATTGGGAACGACGGCGACCGGATCGCTCGATCCGCTTCCGGAAATTCTGGAGCTGCGGGAGAAATTCGGATTTCGCGTGCATGTGGATGCCGCGTATGGCGGATATTTTGCGTTGGCATCGAATCTCGCTGAGAATGCGGCGCGGAGTTTTGCGAGCATCGGTAAAGCTGATTCGATTGTGATCGATCCGCACAAACATGGTTTGCAACCGTATGGATGCGGATGCGTGGTATTTCGCGATCCGGGAGTTGGCCGGCTGTACAAACATGATTCTCCGTACACGTATTTCAGTTCGGCAGAATTGCATCTGGGCGAAATCAGCCTGGAGTGTTCGCGGCCAGGGGCGGCGGCTGCTGCGCTGTGGGCGACGCAGAAGTTGTTGCCGCTCGCGCGAGCAGGGGAGTTTGCAAAAGGTTTGGAACGCGGCAGGGAAGCGGCACTGCGATTTTTTGGCGCAGTGAAGAATGGCCACAGGTTTATTCCTGCGTTTGAGCCGGAACTGGACATATTGGTGTTTGTGCCGACGGGCGATTCGCTGGGAGAAATCTCGGCAAAGTCGCGGCAGGTTTTTGAGGCGGCGGCGCGAAGGGGATTGCACCTGGCATTGGCGGAATTGCCTGTGAAATTCTGGCGAGGCATGCAGGAGGACGGCGAGCGGGCGACGGTGACGTGTTTGCGGTCGGTGCTGATGAAGCCGGAACACCTGGAATGGGTTGGGCGGATTGTGGAATTGCTCGAGAGTTGCAGCCGCGATTAAAGCCGCGCCTGCCACGAATGATGTCGGCCAGCCTCGGCGGGCGAAATCCGATAAACATCTTGGTGATAGGAACCCTGTGGGGAGCGATTTCCATTTGGGAATGGTTGGGCTCCCGAAATTTGGGGTAAAGGGGGAGTGTATACCCCTATGCCTTTTCGAGCAATGGAAAGGAAGGTAAAGGCCACTGGATCTCCGAAGCCGTCGCGTGGCGTTAGGATAAAGGTTCCGGTCCCGATTGAGGTTCTGCGATGAAACGTTGGCGTAATACCCGCCGGGATTTTCTTTCAAATGGAGCGATGTTTGTGGGTGCGGGAATGGCTCGCGGGATGCTTGGCTTGGCGTCTGGTTTCATTCCCGAAAATGCGGGCGGAGTTGAGGTTGTTGCGCCCGAGGAGGTGGCGAACTACACGCTGCGGATTCTAGCCGCGCCTGTGGAGATCGGCAAGAAGGAGATTGTTTCGGCGGTGACGTATAACGGGCAGTTTCCGGGGCCGCTGGTACGGTTCAAAGAAGGGCAGCCGGCCGTGGTGGATGTGCATAACGATACGGATACGCCGGAGCAATTGCACTGGCACGGGCAATTTGTTTCGACGGACGTGGATGGAGCGGAAGAAGAGGGAACACCGTTTATTGCTGCGCACGGAATGCGGCGATTTGCTTTTACGCCAAAGCCTGCGGGATTTCGTTTTTATCACACGCACAATCACGCCGGGGTGGATCTGCATGCTGGGCAGTACGGCGGGCAGGTCGGAGCCGTTTACATCGAACCTAAGCATGAGCCGGGGAATTTCGATCGCGAGGTATTTCTGGTGATGAAAGAATTCGAGCCGTCGCTGAGCCGGGGAGGCGACATGGCGATGGACTTTCTGGCGCCTGCAGACGAGGTGAAGGCGCTGAAAGATGCGGGCGAGGACGCGATGAAGATTTCACTCGCGAAGGGAACACCGCACGGATACGAGGTGGGTTACCGGTATTTCACGATTAACGGAAAAATGTTTGAGCATGGCGAACCGATTCGCGTGAAGCGAGGCGAGCGGGTGCTCTTTCATGTGGTGAATGGGAGCGCCACGGAGATTCGTAGTGTGGGGCTGCCAGGGCACACGTTCAAGGTTTTGGCGCTGGATGGGAATCCCGTGCCGACGCAGGCAGAGGTTCCGGTGCTTTGGCTGGGAACAGCAGAAAGAATTTCGGCGATTGTCGAAATGAACTATCCGGGTGTGTGGGTGATGGGCGACCTGGCAGACGACGACCGGGGACATGGAATGGGCATCGTGGTGGAGTACGCAGGGCACTCAGGTAAGGCGCAATGGGTTAAACCACCGGCGTTTCACTGGAACTATTTGCGGTTTGGCAAGACGGAGGCTGCGCCGGAAGCCGACGAAGTGATTGAGATGACGTTTGCGAAACGAAATGCAGCGAAGAACGGATTCAATCAGTGGACGATCGATGATGTGGCGTTTTCGATGGACAAACCGGAGCCGGCAATCCATTTGCGACAAGGTCGCAGATATCGATTGCGGATGCGAAATGCGAGCGATGACATTCATCCCGTACATCTGCACCGGCACAGTTTCGAGCTGACGAAATTTGCGGGCAAAATGACGTCCGGTGTGCTGAAGGATGTTGTTATGGTTGGCGGATATCAGGAAGTAGAAGTGGATTTTGTGGCGGACAATCCGGGGCTGACACTGTTTCATTGTCACCAGCAACTGCACATGGATTTCGGATTCATGAGCTTGTTCGACTATGTGTAAAGATTGTTTGCGGTGAAATTATTGCGTGGCTTTGTTGGCGAGAGTTTCGACAACGGCGATATTTTTAATTAATTCGGCAGGGAAGTTGTGGCGCTGCTGGAGGTAGGCGGGAGTATTGTAGGAGAGCCAGACTTTTCCTTGAGGGTCTTCGCTGATTAGGATTTTGAGGGGGAGATCGATGGCAGCGCTGGGAGCCGCGAGCATTAAAGGAGTTCCGGCGACGGGACTGCCGAAGATGAGCAGCCTTGTTGGAGGCATTTTGAGGCTGGCTTTCGCTGCTTCGCCACTATGATCGATGAGAGCGAAGAGAGTGATGCCAGAGGATTGCAGGATCGCAGTCAGTTTTTCCACAGTTGCGTCAACCGAATGATTGCTAGCGACATGGGTGACGCCGTTGATTGCATTAGGTGCCATGAAACTTCCTTGACCGACGGAGTTGGACCTTTTCACCTGCTCTGATTCATGGGGAGCAGTTGGGGTTAGAATTCGGTGGATGGAGGCTACTGTCATCCTGGTAGAACGGTGAATCCCCGACCCGCCGCAATCGGCGCGACGCCAGGTCCAGAAAATCAAAAATGCATCGGATGGATTGCGGCGCGCATCGTATAACGGATGGAAAACAAACGACATTTGGTGGTTGGGCGAGGCCATTATGTCGGGTACACTGGATAGTGTAGTGGGGCGCGTATGTAAAGGTATCCTGGGCAGGGGCGCGCCGTTCGGGACAGATTTCTAATTCAAGATTTGCGTACAAAGTTTTTTATTGAGGGTGATGAATGCCTGATGTTATGAAGACTGTTCTATTGAATCCGCCGAGCTTTGAGAATTTTGACGGTGGAGCGAGTTCGCGGTGGCCCGCGACGCGTGAAATTGAATCGTATTGGTATCCCGTGTGGCTGGCATATCCAGCGGGACTGATTCCGGGGAGCCGGTTAGTTGACGCCTCACCGCACAAAATCGACTGGAAACAGACCATTGAAATCTGCAAGAGCTATGAGTTCCTGGTGCTTTATACCTCCACGGTTGGTTTCTACAGTGATATCAAGCTGATCCGGAAAATCAAGGAAGCGAATCCAGGGCTGAAGATCGCCTTTGTTGGCCCGCATGGTCACATCAAGCCCGAAGAGACGCTGAACGCGAGCGAAGACATCGATTTTGTAGTGCGAGGCGAGTTTGACCACTCGGTGGCCGAATATGCACATGGCAAACCGCTTGAAACGATTGCGGGCGCGTGTTTCCGCAAAGACGGCAAGATTGTGCTGAACACGGCGCGGCCGCAATTGCATACGGCGGAGCTGGATGCGTTGCCGTTCGCAACAGACGCTTACAAACGAGATTTGCAGATCGATCGGTACAACGTGCCATTCCTTCTGCATCCCTTCGTGTCGTTCTACACGACGCGCGGATGCCCAGCGATGTGCACGTTCTGCATGTGGCCGCAGACGATTTCCGGGCATGCGTGGCGGACGCGGTCCGTTGATAATGTGGTGCAGGAAGTGAAGAACACGCTCGAATACTTCCCGCAAATGAAAGAGATTTTCTTCGACGACGATACTTTCAACATTCGCCGCGACCGCGCGATTGAGTTGAGCCAGAAATTCAAACCGCTGAAATTTCAGTGGTCGTGCACGGCGCGCTGCCACAGCAAGTATGAAGAGTTGAAAGCGATGGCGGACGGCGGGGCGCGGCTGTTCATCGTGGGATTTGAATCGGGAGACCCGCAGATCCTGAAGAACATCAAGAAGGGCGCGACGATCGAGATGGCGCGCGAGTTCATGAAGAATTGCAAGAAAGTGGGGATCAAGGTGCACGGCGACTTCATTATCGGATTGCCGGGCGAGACGAAAGAGACGATTAACAATACGATCGAGTTTGCGAAGGAACTGGATTGCGAAACGATTCAGGTCTCGCTGGCGCATGCCATGCCGGGCACGGAGTTGCACGACCAGATGTCCAGGGACGGCTTCCTGCGCGTCGAAGCGCTCGCGGATTCGGGCGGACATCAACTGCCGCACATCGAGTATCCGCACCTTTCGAAGGCGGACATGATGGAAGGCGTGAACCGCTTCTACGACGAATATTATTTCCGGCCGCGGGTCGCGTGGCGCATTGTGCGTGAAGCGTTGTGGGACAGCCACGAACGGAAGCGCCTGTACCACGAGGCGACAAGCTTTTTGAAGTTGCGTGCGGAACGTTGGAAGTGGGTACGGCAGGGCGGCGATATCGACAAGACGATTATCTCTGTGCCGGGGGCTTCTTCGGTTTCGGGCAACGATTAAACGAACGACAAAATAAATACTCATGGCAAGCGAACGAAGGCTTCGGATCAAGACGCTGGTCATGGTCCTTGCGATGGTAGTGTGCGCCAACGTTGGGGACCTGATGCTGAAACGCGGAATGACGCAAATTGGCGTGGTGAAGGTCTCCCCGAGTGCGCTGGGGCACGCGTTTTGGCTGACGGTGACGAATCCGACGATCTGGATTGGGATCCTTTTTCTGATTGGATTTATGGCCAGCTACATGACAGTAGTGAGCTGGGCGGATTACAGCTACGTGATGCCCGCGGGAGCATTTGGGTACGCGATATTGACGCTGCTGGCGGTGGTGTTTTTGCATGAGAACGTTTCGGCGAAGCGGTGGATCGGCGTGCTGCTGATTTGCGTGGGAGTGCTGCTGGTCGGGCAAACGAAACCGAGCACTACAACCGCGACTGATATGCAGAAGGTGACGGCATGATTGGCACAATTTTGCTGCTGGCGGTGCTGATCTGCGGAAGCACGGGCGGCGAAATTGCGATGACGTATGGGATGAAGGCGACGGGCGAGCCGGCGCGGCTGCGGCCAAAGGCGTTGCTGATTTTTCTGGGGCGCGCGGTATGCAATGGGTGGTTCTGGGTGGCGATTCCGCTGATGGCGGCATCGTTTTATGCGCTGCTGGTGCTGTTGTCGTGGCAACCGATAAGCTTCGTGATTCCGTCGTCGACGTTGAGTTACGTGGTGGGGACGCTGGGCGCGAAATATATTTTGAAAGAAGAAGTGAACGCGGCGCGCTGGGCTGGAGTAATCCTGGTTTGCGCTGGAGTCGCGCTAGTTGCGATTGGCTGAAGCGGATGTTTCGAACCTCTTGTTGATGAATTCCACTATAAAAACAGAAGAGCAAGCAGGTTGGCTGACCCGGAAAGCCGGGGCACTGATCGCGCTGTTGTTTGGCTGCGTGATTTACCTCGGCAATGCGCCATTTCCCGGTTTGTTGGACGATGCGGATGCGTCGCATGCAGTGGTGGCGCGCGAGATCTTGCAGCGGCACGACTGGGTGATTCTTTACATGAACGGGATTCGGTACCTGATGAAGGCACCGCTGCATTATTGGGCAGTGGCGGCTAGCTACGCGGCGCTGGGCGTGAACGAATTCGCGACGCGGCTGCCGGTGGCGCTGGCGATGATCGGGCTGGCGCTGCTGGTGAATGAATTTGCACGGCGATTTTTTGGGGTGCGGGCGGGATTGTACAGCGCGCTGGCGGTGTTGACCGGCGCGGGATTTTTTCTATTCACGCGAATCATGATTCCGGAAGGAATTTACGCGCTGGAGTTTACGGCGGTCTTTTATTTTTTCCTTCGCGGATGGACCGGATCGTTGCCGCCGCGGACAGCATATTGGGGCGCGGCAGTGATGTCCGCGCTGGCGATGCTTACGCGAGGGTTGGTGGGCGTGATTTTTCCAGTCGGGATCATTGTGCTGTTTGTGATTGCGACGAGAGGATGGAAGCGGCTGGGCGAGATGCACCTGGTGTCGAGTACGCTGATTTTTCTTGTTGTGGCGACGCCGTGGCACCTGCTGGCGAGCTTGCGCGCGAAAACGTTTTTCTGGTCGTACTTCATCAATGAGCACTTCAAGCGAGCAGTAGGAACGCGGTTTCCTCCGGACTATGAGGCTGTCCCGCTGTGGTTGTGGCTCGGCGCACACCTGATCTGGTTATTCCCGTGGAGTATTTTTCTGGTGGCGGCGTTCAAAGGGTTTCCACCCGCACGGACGTGGAAAAATTTGCAGGCGCCACAACAGGTGAAGCTTTTGCTTGCGTTGTGGGGCGCATTCATTCTTCTGTTTTTCTCGCTGACGTTCGGTTCGCGGATGGAGTATTACAGTTTCGGCGGATGGCCGGCGATCGCGATGCTGCTCGGAATTGGTTTGGCGCGCGCGGAAGAAGAAGGCCTGCGGTGGATCGAGTACATTCAAGGAGCGTTGGCGGCGGTGGGGGCTTTGCTGGCGGGGGTGCTGATCACGATGCTGGTGATCTCCGCGAAGGTCGAGGTGCACGGAGATATATCGTCGCTGCTCGAACGGCAAGAGCAGGATGTCTACCGGGTTTCGATGGCGCATTTTTTGGATTTGACGCCACAAGCGTTCGCAGTGCTGCGCTTACCGGCGGCAATGGCGGCGGTGGCGTTTTTGGTAGGCCTGGGTCTGTCGTGGTGGCTGCGGCGCAGAAATAGAGCAATTGCCGCGACGTTGACGATGGCGGCGACGATGGCGTTGTTCTTTTTTGCGGCGAACATTGCCTTGGGCGTGTTTGGGCCGTACCTTTCGTCAAAGCCACTGGTGGAAAAAGTACGCGCACAAATCAAGGACGAGGATGTGCTGGCGATTTACGGCGAGTTTGACGCGAGTTCGAGTGTGGGATTCTACACGGGACACAGGCTGCTGATCTGGAATGGAAAATACAACAATTTGTTGCCGGGTTCGCAGTATCCGGACGCGCCGCCGATTTTCTCCAAGGATAAAGAATTTTTGCCGATCTGGCAGGGAGCGCAGCAGGTTTTCCTGTTTGTGCCATCGGAGAAGCGGTCCAACGCGGAGAAATGGCTGCCTGCAGGTGGAAGATACCTGATTGCGGAAAGCGGCGGTAAAGCTGCTTACAGCAACCGGCCAGCACAGCAGCCGCTGCGGAGCAGCGAGGACACCTCCTCGATAAATGCAGCTATCGCAAATCGGTTTTTGGCGAAGAAATGAATTCAGCGATGAGAAGCCGGCAGTCCGGCACGCAAGCCGTGATTCTCGCTGGCGGACTGGGCACGCGGATGCGTCCAATTACGGAAACGATTCCTAAACCGATGATAGCGGTTAGAGGGAAACCTTTCTTGCAACACCAGTTGGAATTGCTGACTCACGGCGGAATTGCGCGTGCGCTGCTGCTCGTTGCTTATTTAGGCGACCAGATTCAGCAATACTTTGGTGATGGCGATAAATTTGGTTGCAGCATTTCATATGCGTTTGAACCGTCTCCCTTAGGCACCGGGGGAGCGTTGAAGAATGCAGAAGCGCAGCTACGAGATTATTTTGTGCTCGTGAATGGCGATACCTATCTTGCGATTGATTATGCTGCGCTGCTGCAAGATTTTCAGGAAGCGGATTGTGCGGCGCTGATTGTGGCTTACGGGAAGCCGGGAACGGCTTCGCAGGATGTTCCGGCGAGCCTGCTGCCCGCCAATTTAGGTGTCAGCCAGGACGGAGTGGTGACTGCGTACCGCAAACGAAATCCTGAAGGGCTAAGCCACATTGATGCGGGCGTGATCGTACTGAAGAAAAAGATTCTCGCGCGGCTTCCTGCGGGGCAGAAATGTTCACTGGAAGAGGAGATTTATCCGCAGCTAATTGCGCAAGGCGAGATGCGAGCGTGGGTCACGACAGAACCCTTTTATGACATGGGTAGCCCAACCGGATTGGCTGCACTCGAAGAAAAACTTGCATGATACTGACGAAGACTTCATTTCGGGTGAGCTTTGCTGGAGGCGGCAGCGACCTGCCTGAGTTTTACCGCCGAAGCGGCGGAGCTGTGCTCAGCTCCACGATCGACAAGGCGATGTACATCGCGCTACATCCATATTTTCACGACAAGATTCGAATCAAGTATTCGCGCACGGAGGACGTCTCAAGCGTTTCGGAGATTGAGCATCCCCTGGTACGAGAGTGCCTGAACCTTGTGGGCATCGAACGCGGCATGGAGATCGCCAGCTTCGCGGATGTGCCTGCGGGCACCGGCATGGGCTCGAGCAGCGCATTTACGGTTGGGCTTTTGCATGCACTCTATGTGAGGACCGGCAAAAGTCCCAGCGCACACGAGTTGGCGACGGCAGCATGCGAGATTGAGCTTGAGCGAGTTGCCGCGCCCATTGGCAAACAAGACCAATTTGCCGCGGCGTATGGCGGGCTGAACTTCATTCGATTTCAGCCTGACGGAGGCGTGGACGTGCATGCTGTGAAATGTTCTGAGAAAACTCGGGAAGAACTTTCTGGACGGCTGATGCTTTTTTATATTGGCCAGGAAAGGCCTGCGGCTTCGATTTTGACGGAGCAGGCGCGCAATATGGCGGACAAAGAGAAATTTCGCAGAGTGGGACAGATGGTTGAATTGGCGGAAGGGCTGCGTACGGCATTGGAAAAGGACAATCTGGACTCGTTTGGCGATATCCTCGACCAGGGATGGCATCTTAAGCGCGGTCTTGCGAGCGGTATCACGAACGCCGTGGTGGAATCGAATTATCGTCTTGCTCGTGAGGCGGGAGCGGCGGGCGGCAAACTCCTAGGCGCGGGAGCCGGCGGATTTTTATTGTTGAGCTGTCGTCCGGAGAAGCAGCAGCAGGTGCGAGCGGCGCTCGTGGCGCTGCGGGAGATGCCGTTTGCGCTGACGACGGAAGGCTCACAGGTGCTACATAATGACGGGCAGAATGGGCAACTGGTTGGCCCAGCGGGTGGGCCTCCCCGATAACTGCAACGAAACGCGATTCGCGCCGCGTTGTGAGGCCGGCAGGGCCAGTATATAATCGATTAAGCCAGCCCGTTCGCTGGGATTTCCTGTGAAAAATGTAAAGACAACCGCCATTGCAGCTGCGCCGTCCCTTGCGGCCAAAGACTATCTTTTGGCCGTTCAGGACGTCCTGGCGCATCTGGATCACGAGGTCGTGGACCGTATGATCGATGTGATCTGGCGCGGGTATGAGGAGGGCCGGACGCTGTTCATATTCGGAAACGGAGGCAGCGCGGCGCTGGCTTCACACTTCGCATGTGATATCGGGAAGGGAACAGTCGCAGGACGCGCGAAGCGCCTGAAGGCGATCGCGCTGACGGACAACGTCGCGTTGATTACGGCCTGGGCAAACGACAAAGCTTACGAAGGGATTTTTTCCGAGCAACTGGAGAGTCTTGCCGAAAAAGGCGATATTGCGCTGGCAATTTCGGGGAGTGGAAATTCGCCGAATGTCCTTCGAGGATTGGAAGCAGGGCGGCGGTTGGGAGTGCAAACGCTGGTTCTCACTGGATTTGCGGGTGGCCGTGCTAAAACGCTTGCCGATTTGTGCCTCATCGTGCCATCTGACAGCATGCAACACATCGAAGATGCACATCTTTGCGCCACGCATGCCATCTTTCTGGCGATTCGCCAGCGCTTGATGCTTAACAATGCCGAATAGCCACGACGTTCAACTAAACTCAGCAGGAAGCTCCGTCCACGGTGCCACGCTCGAAGCGGTCATTTTTGACCTGGATGGCGTGGTGGCCGACAGCCATCCCATTCATGAGGCCGCGTGGAAAATGCTGCTCGTCGAACAATGGATTGATTCAGCGAGTCTTAATCTGGATTTCCTGTATGCGGGGCATCCGCGGCGAGAGATTCTGCGGCACAACCTTGGTTCGATTGAGCCTTCGGAAATGGAAAGATTGGGCCGACGGAAGGATGATTTGTATGCGATCGCCAGAAACAAGTTGAATGCAAGACCTGGAATTCCGAGAGTCCTTTCGCAATTGAATGCGGCCGGAATCCTGTGTGCGCTTGCAACTTCGGCGGGGCGCGTCCGGACGCATGAATCGCTCGAGCACCTTGGAATTACGAAATATTTTTCCGTGATTGTTACCGGCGAAGAGCCTGGTGCTGCAAAGCCAGCACCGGATATTTTTCTGCTCGCGGCGGCAAGAATGGGGGTAAACGCCAGGCTTTGCGTCGTGGTGGAAGACTCAGTGGCGGGCGTGCTGGCAGCGCGAGCTGCGGGAATGAGATGCGCAGGGTATGCACCTTCAGCGCGATTGTCCGAGCTCGCCGAAGCAGGCGCCAACGATCTGATTTCGGACCTTCCTGACGACGCAATGCGCGAGTTCAAAAATCTTGTTGGTGCTACCGAATCGCAGCAGGCGGCGCCACGTACTAGTGCCCCTCAGCCGAGGGGCTGAATGACAGTGATCAATATCATCGGGTTTGCTCTGCTGGTGGTTGCGTGCGTGGGCGTTCTTTCTTCTTGCAGCTTCCTGGTTCTCGCGCTCGTTGGGGCGGCAAAGTTTCATCGTGAGAGCGAAGAGCAGAGGCGATTCGCGAAACAAAACGACCGGCAGCCGCCGGTTTCACTTCTGAAGCCTGTTCACGGCGCGGAAGTACGATTAAAAGAGAACATCGAGAGCTTTTTTCGCCAGGATTACCCGGATTACGAAATACTTTTTGCGGCGGATGAGGAGAGCGACGCGGCGCTGGAAGTCATCCGGGAGGTGGCTTCGCGTTACCCGCATATTAAATGCTCGATTTTGGTTACAGGCCAGCCGGAACTGCCCAATCCACCGGCGTATTCCTTTAGCCGTTTGAGCGAGGTTGCGTCCTACGACATCCTGGTGACGAGCGATAGTGATGTAGAAGTGGCGCCGAATTATCTGCGAGAAGTGGTTGCGCCGATGCTCGATCCGGCGGTGGGCATGGTGACATGTATTTACCGCGGGAGAAATGCAGGTGGATTCTGGTCAGGGATGGATGCAATTGGCATGTCAGTAGAGATGACAGCGGGAGTCCTTACTGCCAATCTGTTGGAAGGAATAAAATTTGGACTCGGGCCAACGATCGTAACGCGGAAAGACTCCATCGCAAAAATTGGAGGGTACTGGGTAACCGGCGAATATTTTTCCAACGATTTCGTTACCGGCAATTTTATTCAGAAGGCCGGATATCGGGTTTTGCTTTCGCGGCATGTCATCGATCATGTTGTTCCGCCAATGACCTTCCGGCGCATGTGGGAAAGGCAAGTGCGTTGGGCCAAGGGGACGCGCTGGTCCCGACCAAAGGGTCATTTGGGAACGGGCCTAATTTTTGCAATGCCCTACGGGATTCTAGGAATTCTAGCCGGCGCGATCACGAGTCATTTGCCGTTTGGCGCAATCTTGTTTCTGGCGGCTACGTTCAATCGGCTGCTCGAATCGTGGGTCATCGGTTGGGGAGTGGTGCGCGACCCACGGGCGCAAAAAGAAGTGTGGCTCTACCCGATACGCGATTTGCTGGGATTTGCAGTTTGGTGCGCCAGCTATTTGAGCAAAAGCGCTGTCTGGCGCGATCGCCGGTTTCAGTTGGTTAGAGGGGGCCGCATCGTGCTTCGAGAGGGGCGGGAAAAGCTGGGCTGAGTTTAGTGCGTTTCTTGCCGCCGAAACGGGCGACGCGACGATGGTTTTCTTAAATTACCTACGCGAAGGGGGTTTTCTGGCGCTGCCGGCGACGCCGCACAATCATTTCTTCCTGGATTTTTGGCGAGAAGTGGTGCTGGTGGTTGCGTGCGTGCCGCTAGTGTATTACGTCATTGCAACGCTGGCGGTGGTGAGATTTTTTTCGAAAAAGCGCGTAAAGCTCGGACCGTTCACTCCGCCGGTGAGTGTTCTGAAGCCGGTACGTGGCGTGGACTTTGCGTCTTATGAGAATTTTCGAAGTTTTTGCATGCAGGACTACCCCGAATACGAAATTCTATTTTGCGTGAACGATTTGGAGGACGAGGCGGTTCCGCTCATCCACAAATTGACAGCTGAGTTTCCGGAACGAAGTATCCGGCTACTCTCGAATGCGCCTCAACTGGGTTCGAACGGAAAGGTGAACAACCTGGCATTGTTGGCGCGCGAAGCGAAGTACGAGCTGCTGGTGCAGAGTGACGGTGACGTAAGAGTAGGGCCTAATTATCTGCGGGAGATGGCTGCGCCATTCGAACACTCCGAAACGGGCGTCGAGAGCTGCTTTTACAGAGGGGTGACGCAGGACAACTTTTGGGCGGAAATCGAAGCGTTGGGCGTAGCGACGGATTTCTCGGCGGGTGTGCTGGTGGCTGACTGGATGGAAGGTGTCACGTTCGCGCTGGGCGCATCCGTGGCGACGACGAAAACCTGGCTCGCGAAAATCGGCGGCTATGAGGCTTTGGCGAATGTGTTGGCGGACGACTATGAGATCGGGAACCGAGTCGCGAAAGCCGGCGGGCGAGTGAGGGTGTCGCGTGAAGTGGTGGCGACGATGTACCCGGCCGTGACCTTCGGACGTTTTTGGGAGCATCAGACGAGATGGGCCCGAACTGTGCGGTTATGCCGCCCAGCGTCGTACGTTGGATTGCTGTTCACCCACGGATTAGTTTGGGCGCCAGCTGCAGCGCTGGTGAGCCGTTCGCTTTCTGGAGCGGTGACGTTCTTGGGCTTGTATCTTGTGCTGCGTCTGACGCTGGCCTGGACGGTTGGGGCATGGGGGATCCGAGATGAAACGACTCAGCGGAAACTGTGGTTGGTGCCGCTGAGGGACGCAATTCATTTTGTGGTGTGGCTGGCGAGTCTTTTTTCTGAGCGAATTACGTGGGGCGAATCCGAATTTCACCTGACGGAGCGCGGCGAAATGGTTGCGATTAACCCGACGAACGCAAAAAAAGGCGTCGAAAAGCCGCTGCGGGCGGGTTGACGGAGCCGCTAAAGGCGTTTAATCTGAATGAGTTGAATCGTAGCTGTCCCGAACTCGGGAACGTTGCTGCGGTTCGTTTTTGTTGGTCCTCGCTGTGACCGAAAAAATGTCACGGACAACTGCTTGGAGGTCCAATTGGCAGGACTCCAGATTCTGAATTTAGCAAAGACTGGCCATTTTCTATATTTTTCAACAACTTAGGATGTCCTTGGTTGGCTTAAGTTGCCCTGTTTTGGGGTAGTTTGGGGTAAAACTCGGGGTAAAGTTGCACCAAAATAGTGCAGTGGACTGACGTCCCCGGCCGGGTGGACAGGAGATTTTAGATGACGATCGCCTCCGATCTTTTACGGCAACATATTAAGACGCTTGTGGACGACAATCCGCAATGGCAGACGCTGATCGCCGATGACATTTTGTGGGAACTTGCCTACGCGCCAGCTCTCGGCCATCCAGCGAGGCTATCAGGTCGGGCAGAAGTGGTTCGCCATGCAACTTGGTTCGTGGACGCAGTGGAGAATTTTCGCTTTTTTGACCTCCAGGTATATCCCTTTGCCGATCCCGAAGCCGCAGTCGCCGAAGTCAAGGGGGAGGGTCTCATCAAGTCTACGGGGCGCACCTATCGCCAGGACTATGTCGTGTTCTTGCGCGGTACGGGCGGAAAAATCACATTCCTACGAGAATATTTCGATCCCGTGCGTGCGGCCAAGGCGCTGGACACACCGATCCTTGATCTCTAATCCTGAAAACAGCAGCGAGGGTTCGCTATACACTCCGCGTGAACCATCCTCTGATCCTTATCGGGACCTCTTCGTTCACAGCGGCCGGCAAGCGCATGCTCAATTTAGGAGTCCCTAAAGAGCCTAGGATTGCTAAAATTCATTCCCATGCGGGAAACTCCGTAATTGGTTGCATCGTAGCTACCTCCAACACGCAGCACAGCCAAGTTTCCGCAAGAGGATGGGCTGTCAGGATTGTTAGAGATACAGTGGTTCCAGACATGGTAGAGCTTACCGACGCTGTCTCGAAATGTTAGATTGATTTTGTACAGGTTGCGGTCTTGGCCGGTTCGGGCCCGCTCAATCTTAATTACCGTCACCTTGATAGTTTCTTGCGGAGGTTTTGTTTGCGCGAATGTCGAGCTTCCGAGACATATCATAAAAACCGAAAGTACTGTCCGATGCCGCGCAGTCATTTGTTGTTTCTCCTGGTCTATCGTAGTTTCTCTACAACCTGCCACAAATAAATCCGGGCCGTCTCTTCTCCAAACGAAGCCTGCAATCGCGTTCCATCAGTGGTCTCTTGAACGGCCTTGATTTCTGCGTCCACAAGTCTGCCGCCAGACAGCTTCACTTTGACGTGCTGGCCGACTTTGAAGTCGCTTCATGCGGGGCTCCGGGCGCCGGAGTCTAGCACGTCGGAACACCGACGCGCTCATGTGTGGATTCGTTCGGCGAGCTTCATCGCGGCAAACTTTCGGTCAACGTGTGGCCCTGAGCGCGGAGCGCCTGAATGCAGCACACAACCCTCTCCGGCACGGACGCCACACACGGGGCAGCGGACGGACGCTAGCTGTTTGGTGAAGTTCTCTGATTTTCATCTGAAAAGAATGCACCAAACCTAGCGGCAAGAATGTTCAATTTTGAACGATCAGCTCCCGCAGGCGGCTTTCACCTGGATTGACTGGCTTTATCCAACGCTTGAGAGTAAGGTCGTGGAAGTCATACACATCTTACCGCCACGCCCAATTTCGGCAACGGCACCTTGTGCATAAGACCGACGCCAAGGTCCGAAACGTCAAGCCCAAACCTTTCCAACCTAGCGAAATTGAAAATACGCTGTGCTGAGCGTGCGAGATTCCTGACAGCGAGGAGCTTTTATGTTGGAAAGACACATTAAATATCCGGAATGGCAGAAACCGTATCTCGCAGCATTGGTGGAAGTGAACCCACAGAAATTAAGTGAGAAGATTGCCATCGCCGAGGCAGCAATTTCCCAGCGCGCAAGAGAGCTAACAACCAACAATTGGGATATCGATGAACATCTTGCGGTTAGGGACGCCGCGTTTAACTTGCACGTATTGAAGGGCCAACAGCCGATAGAAGCTTCTGCTCGCCGTGAGTTGAAGTCCTGAAATTCCGAAGGATGCGGCCGGCCGGGTTCCGATGACGTGTTAGACTTCGCCTGCCCAGGGTCATGCGGTTGCAAGTCCGCATGTCACCTACGGTTTTCTCGGGTTCGGCTACACTAAGCGCAGAGATCAAGCAGACTCTTCGCAACCCCGCCACGAGCAGGCGTGGGCGCTAATCCAAAGGGATTTTCGCTCATGCCGATCCAACATAGATTTAAGAAACCAGTTTTGCCTGCGCAGCCAATACAACATCCGTCTGTGCCTCCTCTTGAGACAGGTCCTCAGCCTTTGCTCGTAGACATTAACGGCGCAGCGAAATTACTATCATCAACACCGTGGACAATTCGTGGACTCCTATGGGCCCGGAAGATTCCATTCATTAAAGTTGGTAAGCGCTTCTTGATCGACCCCGCCGATCTGCGAAATTTCATTGCTGTGAGAAGGAAGGGCAGAGGGCAGCGTGAAAGGTATTTTACCCCGAGGAATCTGGTTTACTTGCCCCGACAAATCTGGCATCCTCCGCAGACTTTAGGAGATCAATCAACATGTCAAAGCGCCGCGCCCGTAGGACCGGAAGAATCTTTCAGCCAAAGAACTGTAAATTTTATTACATACAATTTTGGCAAGACGGCCAGCAGATTCGGGAGAGTTCGAAGTCTACGGTCAAACAAGTTGCCGAATCAATGCTCCGCGATCGCCTCTCCCGAGCTGATCGTGGTCACACGCCGGTCTCCGAACAGCGACGAGTTA
>Ga0207646_10001250_pt1 | contig 31861 bp, 44 predicted proteins | sample KBSK5502metaG_FD_184343 | JGI IMG/M metagenome (GOLD analysis project Ga0207646, IMG submission 184343) | Corn, switchgrass and miscanthus rhizosphere microbial communities from Kellogg Biological Station, Michigan, USA - KBS K5-50-2 metaG... | ecosystem: Host-associated > Plants > Roots >... | reverse complement strand
CGAGAGCGGCTCTCGCGCCAGGCCCAGCAGAGTGTGCAGCACGCTCAACACGACGGTGCCCACCAGCCATCCCACGACCGACGGGCGGCGCACGACGAGCAGCACCAGCAGACCGTACACCACCGGCGGGACGACGAGGATGCCCCACGGGGGCAGCGGCACCTCGAACTGCAGCGGCAGCACGGTCAAGCCATAGATCAGGCCGACGTACGCGGCCAGCCCCAGCGCCACCATGAGCCACGACGAGAGCCGCCGGGCGCTCGAGACCGAGTTGTAGGAGGTTCTCATGGACGGATGCCTCACACCGCCCGGACCAGGTCCGGAAGAGCCTTCTTCACGTGATAGCGGACCTTGCCGAGCACCGCAGGATCCCCGAGCACCACCGCGAGCATCGCGCCGTCGCCGACCGCGTTGAGCAACACCACCCCCGCGTCGTACTCGAGGATCAGGCTCTGCAGACGGCCCTGGGCCAGGCCCCGCCCTACGCCCTCCGTGGACCCCACGAGGCAAGAGGCGAGGGCTCCCGCGAGCGCGGCTTCGGGAATAAGCCCACCGGCGGCCTCCATGAGCGCACCCTCGCGGTCGATCAGGGCGGTCAGGGACACGCCCGGCAGCTCCGCTACTCCGGCGAGCAGCGCCTTGAGGTCGGGCGCCGGCTTCGCCATCGGGGCCACGGGAGCGGAGAGATTCTCGGGAAGCGAGGCCGCCCGCAGCGCCACCGGGATTCGACGATCCACCGGGGGGACGACGGCGGCGGGCGGGACGGCCGCCGCCGGCGCGCGACCCGGCGCGGGCAGGAAGCTCTCGATCCGGTGCAGCAGCTCGTCCGCGGCGAACGGCTTGCGCATCACATCGTCGGACCGCACCTTGGCGGCGCGCTCGAGCACGGTGGTGTTGACGATGCCCGAGATGAGGAGCACCGGCGTGTGCCCGAGCGTCGGGTGCTTCTTGACGAAGTCGCAGATCTGATAACCGTCCATGTCGGGCATGATCACGTCGCAGACGATCAGGTCCGGCGCTTCACGGCCGATCTGCTCCATCGCCTCGCTGCCCGAGGCGGCCGACAGCACCTCGATACGCTTGGACTCGAGCGCCCGCTGCACGACCTTGCGGACACTCAGGCTGTCGTCCACCACCAGCACCTTGGGCATGACCTATCCGTCCCTCCGCGTCGCGCGGGAGGCGGCCGCCTCCCGGGGCCCCGGGGCGCCCTGGGTCCTCTCGTCGATCTCCTGCGCCACGCTCAAGAGGAGCTGCTCCACGCTGCGCGAGATGGTCCGTGGCCACCCCGCGAGCGCCTCGCGCTCCGCGCGGTTGAAGCAGAACCGCGCTTCGCCTTCGCGCTGCGAGGCCGCGACCATCGCGGCGAACGCTGGCTCCCCGGTTCGCCCCGAGAACTCGGCATGGATCACGCGTCCGGACTCGAAGACGATGATCCCCTCGCCGCCGGAGAGCGAGAGCAGCAGCTCGCCCGTCTTCACGCCGAGCGAGATGACCTGCGTGAGCTCGGTCAGATCCATCACACCCAGCGAGCCCTGGAAGCTGCTCCGCGCCGGCTCCGCACCCGTCCTCGCTGGCGGCGGCGCGCCCGCCGGGCCGGCCGGCGTCCGCGCCGGCATCTTCGCCGGCGCCTTGGCGGGAGTGGCCGCGGGCACCTCCGGGCGCGGTCGGGAGGACACCGCGGGCGGCGCGTCACCCAACAGCTCCTTGATCCGCGACATCACGGTGGCCAGGGTGAAGTCTCCGGTGACCGTCATGTCCACGCCCGCCTCGGTGGCGGCCAGCGCGATGGGCCGGTCCCGCCCGGCCAGGAGCAGGAACGGGGTGTCCTTCGTGGCCGGGTCGCGCCGCACCATGGTGAACAGCTCGTAGCCGTCCATGTCCTGCACCTTGGCGTAGCTCACGATCAGATCGGGCTGCTCCCACTCGAGCATGGTCAACGCGAACGAGCCGCTCGTGGCGACCGCCGCCTCGTAGCCGGCCTCCGTCAGGGCGTGGGCGAGCGCGGCCCGGCTGTCCTGGTTGGCATCCACGACGAGAACCTTGGCGTTGGGCACCGGCTACCCCGTCAGGATCCCATCCGAGCCCGAGCCGGCGAGCACCACGTCGGGGGTCGTGATCGATTCGATGAGCCGGACGAAGCTCTGTTCGTCCACCGGCTTTGCCACGTAGTGGCGCACGCCCAATCGCTGGGCCAGGCTGACGTGCTTGGCCCCGGCCCGGGTGGTCAGCACGACGACGGGCACTTCGCGGGTGGCGGCCCGTCGCCTCAGATCATCGATCAAGGCATAGCCGTTGACGCGCGGCATCTCGAGATCGGTGACGATCGCGTCGACGGTCAGGTCCGTGAGCTGCTGGAGCGCGTCGTGGCCGTCCACGGCGGTGACGACGCGGAAGCCCGCTTTCTCCAGCATCTGGCCGACGTACTTCCGGATGCTGATGGAATCGTCGACCAGCATGATGCAGGGGCGCTCCTCGGTCGCCTCGATGGCGCGCGCTCCGTCCGCGACGGCCGGTGCGACCAGCGACGCGCTCTCGCGGAGGAGGGTCGGGTCCAGGAGGAGGATGACGCGCCCCTCGCCCGAGATCGTGGCCCCGGAGAACGGGCCCGCGCCCTCGAGAAACGCTCCTAGGGTCTTGATGACGATTTCTTCCTTGCCCAGCAGCTCGTCCACCAGCAGGCCGAAGGGCCGGCCGCCGCCACGCAGAACGACCACCGGAAGCCGCCGGGGCGGTGGAGAGGCGGCCACGCCCAGGACCCGGTCGAGGCGGACCAGGTCGATCACCTGATCGTCCAGTCGAACCGTCTCCCGGGAGCCGACGCTCACGATCTCGGACGGGGCCACCGGCCGCATCACGCTCACCGCGGTCAGCGGGAGGGCGAAGATCTCGGTGCCACAACGGACCATCAGCGCGTCGGCGATGGCCACCGTGAGCGGGAGCTTGAGGACGAACCGGGTCATGCGGCCGGGCTCGGTCTCCACGTGGATCTCGCCGTTGAGCCGGCTGACGTTCGTCCGGACCACATCCAGGCCCACGCCACGCCCGGACGTCCGCGTCACCGCCGCCGCGGTGCTGAAGCCCGGGACGAAGATGAGGTTCAAGGCGTCGCGGTCGCAGAGCGCGGCCGCCTCCGCGGCGGGCAGCACTCCCCGCTCGACCGCGCGCCGGCGCAATACCTCCGCGTCGATCCCGCGGCCGTCGTCCTCCACTTCCACGAGGGCGAAGCCGCCCTCCTGGGAAGCGGACAGGGTGATCTGCCCCTGACCCGGCTTGCCGCCGCTCTCCCGCTCGGCGGCCGGCTCGATCCCGTGCCCGATCGCGTTCTGGATCAGATGCAGCAGAGGGTCGGCGATCTGCTCGATGATGCTGTTGTCCACCTCCGCCGACTCGCCCCGGACGGTCAGGGTAACGGTCTTGCCGGCGGCGCGCGCCCCTTCGCGCACCTGCTGGGCCACGCGGGTGAAGAGCCGCCCGATCGGCACCATGCGTGCCCGCGTGATCTCCTTGCGGAGGGCAGCGGTCAGGCGCTGGATCTGGGCGGTATCCTCACGGATGCTGCGCAGCAGCGCGACGTGCTGGCTCTGCACCTCCGCCACGTCGGCCGACATCTCGGCCACGCTGCGGGCGAGGATGTTGATGTCGTCGTAGCGGTCGAACTCGAGCTCGTCGAAGAGCTCGGAGAGATCCCGCAGGCTCCCGATGTCATCGCGCGCCGGTGCGCCCGCCGGGAGCGTGGGCGTGTGCCGGCGGAACTCGAAGTCGCGGCCCACCTGCCCGAGGCGCGTACGGCTGGCGAGGAGCAGCCCGCTCACCTGGTCGAGCTGCGCCAGGCGCCGATCCAGACGACTGCGCGCGATCATCAGCTCGCCGACCAGGTTCATCAGCGCGTCGAGACGGTCGACGGAGACGCGGATGCTGGGCCCGGCGGGCGCGCTCGCGGAGCGCGGCGCCGGCCGAGGCAGCGCCTCGAGCCGGGCCAGGAACTCCGGACGGACGAATCCGGGCCACGCCGGCGGCGACGGCTCGGTCGGGAGCGGCATGATCTCCGGGACCGCTACCCGCGGGGCCGGCGACTCCTCCAGGATCGGAGAGGCGGTCGGCGGCTCCCGGAGCGCTTCCGACGCCATCATGTCGCGCAACTCCTGCGTCGCCCGCTCGAGGGCCTGAGCGGTCTCGTCGGAGACGGCGGCGCCGCTCTCGAGCACCCGCTTGATGGCGGTCGTCCCCGAGAAGACGGCTTCCGCCAGCGCGGGGGTGATCGTGAGGCGGTTCTCGCGCAGGACGCCCAGGAGATCCTCGATCTGATGGGTCGCGTCGCCGACGGCCACACAGCCGACCGTGTACGCCGCGCCTTTGAGTGTGTGGACGGAGCGGAACAGGGTGGCCAGCGTCTCCTCGTCGGCCACGCCGCTCTCCATGGCCAGGAGCGCCGTGGTCATCGCCTCCAGATGCTCGGTCGCCTCCGGCAGGAAGTACTCGAGCACCTCGCCGCTCTCGGAGAAGAACCGGCTCAGCTCGACCGCGAGCAGGGACAGGCGCGGAACCGGCGGGACGGGCGCGGGATCGCCCGTGGGCCGGGACGGCACGGGGGTGACAGCCGCGAAGAACGTGGGATACCGAGACTTGAACTCGCCTATGCGCGCCCCGTCCTCCACGCCGACCGCGCTGATCCCGTCGAAGAGTTCCTTCAGAAGGGTTAGCAGCCCGTCCAGGAACGCGGCGGCCCGCGCCCGATCATCCGCCGAGGCCGCCGGGACGCGCTCCAACAGTCGCTCGGTGGCGGCGGCCAGGTCCGACACGCCGGGAAAGCCGTGGAGCGCCGCCGAGCCCTTGAGCCGGTGCGCGAAGACGACCAGTGGCTCCAGGACCTGCGGGGACGGGGCCTCCACCTCGGTCAGCAGGCCGAACCCCTCCTCGAGAGCCCCGGCGGTGTCCCAGGCCTCCATGAGGAAGATCCCCAACAGCAGCTCGCGCTCGCGCCGATCACTTGCCATCGCGTCCGCCGGTCCGCTCCTCTCCCGTGTTCCTCAGCTCGCCAGCCTGAAGCGGGAGAGCTTGGCCGTGAGCTCCTCCGCCAGCTGCGCCAGCTGCTCGACGTTCCTCCGGCTCTGCTGCACGCCCTGCTCCGTCTTCACCGCCGCGCCCGCGATGGCCTGCACCGCGCCCGCCATGGCCTCCGCCCCGCGCACCTGCTGCTGGGACGCTTGGGAGATCTCGGCCGCGAGCTCCGAGGACGTCTGCGAGATCTTCCCGATCTCCTGCAGCGTTTCCTCCGCCTTCAGGCTCACCTCGTAGCCCGATTCGACCTCGCGGGTTCCCGACTCCATCGCCACGACCGCTTCCTGCGTCTCGGCCTGGACACCCTTGATGAGCGTCCCGATGTCCCGGGTGGCCTCGGTCGCCCGCTCGGCCAGCTTCCGGACTTCGTCGGCCACGACGGAGAAGCGGAGCCCCGCCTCGCCCGCCCCCGCGGCCTCGATGGAGGCGTTCAGGGCCAGGAGATGCGTCTGGGCTGCGATGTCCTGAATGGTGTTGACGATGTCGGAGATCTCCAGCGAGCGATCGCCCAGAGACTTGATCTTCTTGGAGATCGTCTGTACCTCGCCGCGGATCTGCTGCATGCTGGCCAGGCTGTTGCGCACCGCCTCTTCGCCCTTGCTCGCCGCCTGGAGCACCTGCCGCGCCGCTTTCGCGCTCTGGTCGGCGCTGTCGGCCACCTGGCGCACCGACACCGTCACGTCCGCCACCGTGCGCGTCACGCTCGATGCCTCCTGGGACTGGGCCTGCGCGGCCAGCGCCAGCTCGCCGGTGATCTTGATGGTGTCCTGGGAGCCGGAGGCCACCCGCAGGGCCGCCTGCCGCACGTCGCCGACGACGGAGGCGATCTCCTCGACCATCAGGTTGATGGCGTCGACCACGTTGCCGAGCACGTCCCACGTCACCTCGCCGCGCCGGGTGAGGTCGCCCTTGCCGATCTCCACCACCGTGTCGAGGAACTTGATGACGTTCTGCTGCAGGTCCTCGCGCTTGCGCCGCTCCTCATCGCGATCGGCCTCGGTCTGGACGAGCGCGCGGAGCCGCACGATGCTGTCGTTGAAGGTGACCGCCATCTGGCCGATTTCGTCGCGAGAGGTGACCGGCACCAGCTGCGAGAGATCGCCGCGCCCGACCCGCTCCGCCCCGCTCATCAGCGCGCTGACCGGCCGGGTGATCCGTCGGGCGAAGACGACCCCCACCAGCACCGCCACCAGCGCGACGCCGCCGAAGACCATCAGGAGGAAGTTACCGGCCTGCACCGCGGCCGCGGTGATGATGGACTTGTCCATGCCCACCCGCACCGTTCCGAGCTGGCCGCCCAGCATGGGCACGCCGATGTCGATGATCTCCCGCTCGCGGCCGCTGCGGGGATCCGGATAGGTGATTTCGCGCACCTGCGGCTTCGTGACCTGGCCCGGCACCGCGTTCTTCTCGATGATGCCCTTGGGCACCACGGGGGCGAAGGTGTGGGCGATGAAGACCGCCTTCGGGTCGTAGACCATGACGTAGGCCACGCCCTGGATCTTGGCGAACTCGTCGACCTGGGCCTGCACGGTGGAGGCGTCGCGGTTGACCACGAGGTCCGCGCCCGAGCTCGCCAGGCTGTTGGCGATGGCGCTGCCCTTGTCGGTGAACTCCCGCGTCAGGTTCTCCTGTAGAGACCGGTAGGAGATCGTCCAGCTCACCGCCGCCAGGGGCACGAGGACCAGCACCAGGAACAGGGTGATCTTGGTCAGGAGGCCGAACCGCACCCGTGGGCCCGTGGCGGGCTCGGCGGCCGGCGCCCCACCCGGAGTTGTGCCGTCCGTCCGCGTTCTCATGGCATCTTTCCTCCAGACTCGCTTCATCGCGTCCACCCTCGCCTCAGGCCTTGACCGCGGCCGACCAGTCGGCGACCGGTACCCAGCGCTCGCCCTCGACCCGCGTGAAGTAGACGCTGTCGAGGCCCTGGTGCCGCTCGGCCGTGAAGGTCAACGGCGCGCCGATCCCGAGATCCAACCCGCGGAGCGACTCGAGCGCCTGCCGGAAGCTCTGGCGGCCTCCGTTGGCTCCGGCGCGCCTCAGCCCTTCCACGATGACCCGCGCGTTGACGTAGCCCTCCAGGCTGATGAAGCTGTGCTTCTGCGGGGTGTAGGCGGCGTCCCGGATCGCCTCCGGCACCTGCGGATTGTGCTTGTCCATGAGGGTCCGGTACTCGGCCACCCCGGGCAGGCCGACGTCGTCGTAGCTGGGCACCACCTGGGAGTTGACCAGCGCCCGCGTGTAGTCCCGGCCCTTGGTCCGGCCGTGCTTGACGAGCAGCGCGAGCATGGCGTCCGAGCCCACGAAGGAGACGTTGGAGATCGGGACCGTCCATCCCGCGTCACGCGCCGACCGCACGAAGGCTCCGCACCCCTGGTAGGCTCCGGTGCAGAGCACCACGTCGCAGCCGGCCTCGCGGAGCGCTCGGACCGCGGGGCCCATGTCCTCCTCGAACTTCGCGCCGCGCACGTAGGTGGCCTCCCCCGCGATCTTGGCGCCGCGCGCGGCGAGCCCGCGCGCGACCCCGTCGGTGCCGCTGCGCCCGTAGGCGTCGATCTGGTAGTAGACGCCGAAGCGGCGCGCCCCCGCCTGCCAGAAGCGCTCCACCAGCGCCATCATCTCCTGCCGATACGAGGCGCGCACGTTGAACACCTGATCGACGTAGGGGGCTTCGCGCTGGGGCTGGGCGCCGGTGAAATTGCCCACCAGCACCACCTGCTGGTCCGCGTACTGCTTGATCACGGGAAGGGCCCGCGTGAGCGTCGGCGTGCCCACGTAATTGGAGAGGAAGAAGACTCTCTCGCGGTCGAGCAGCTGGATCGTGTTGCGGATGCAGGGCTCGGGATTGTAGCTGTCGTCGAGCGCCACCACCGTGATGGGCCGCCCGAACATGCCACCGCGCGCGTTGATCTCGCCGTAGTACGCCTGGGCCCCGCGGTACAGCTCGGTGCCGAGTCCCGCGGCGGTGCCCCGGAATGCCGCGCTCATGCCGATCCTGATCTCGTTGGAGACAACGCTCTGGGCTCGGGCGACGGAGGCGCTCACGAAGCCTCCCGCGAGGCCCGCCGAGAGGACGCCGAGGAAATCTCTCCGCTTCATGCCGGTTCCCCCTGCGCGGACTCGCCCGCGCGTGTCGTGGGCCGAAGCGCCGCCAGCACGCGTGGGACGTCCAGCAGGGGCAGCGTCTCCCCGGCCCACGCGATCCATCCCGCGACGAACTGGCGCGGGCCCCGGGCCCGCGCCGCGCTGGGGCTGTCCACCGGCACGATCTCGTCGAAGGGCTCGAGCCCCAGTACCGTGTCCACCACCACCGCCGCAACCAGCGCGCCGTCACGCAGCACGAGTGTCCTGGCGCTCCGCGCCGGCCGTGGTTCCGGCAGCCCGAGCAGGGCGCGAATGTCCGTGATCGGCAGCACCGTCCCCCGGAGATTGGCCACGCCCAACAGGTGCCGGGGCGCGCGGGGCATCGCGGTGATCTCGTCGAAGACCGCGACCTCGCGCGTGTTCCGCACATCCACCGCGAATCGCAAGCCCGCCAGGGCGAACAGACAGGCCCGCAGCGCCGGAGGAGTCTCCGGGAGCGTGGGGAGCACGGGCGAGGCGACGCCGGGCGGCTGGGCCATCGAGCCTATTTCACGAACTGGCGGACCACGCCGAGGAGCTGCTCCGCCGTGAAGGGCTTGGCCAGGTAGTCGGCGGCACCCTGCCGCTGACCCCATAGCCGGTCGCTCTCCTGGTTCTTGGAGCTCACGAACACCACCGGGGTGTCCTTGGTGCGGGGATCGCGGCGAATGCCCCTCAGGACCTCGTAGCCGTTGCGCTTGGGCATCACGATGTCGAGCAATAGGACGTCCGGCCGCTCTTCGACAACCCGGTCTTCAAGGAGCTCCCCGTTTTCGTACGACACGACCTGATGGCCGGCCGACTTGAGAATGCTCTCCATCATCTTCAGCTCCGATACCGCGTCATCGACCACCATGACTTTGCCCACGAAGCGGCCTCCTCGCTTGAAGGTTCACTTGCTCGCCCGGGCCCCTGGGGTTCACCCTCGAACGGGCCATCCCGCCAGGGCTTGGCGGGGGGTTCATCTACTGCAAACCCCCTACCAACCGAGGTTTTCTGCCCGCTTGAAGACCGCAATCGGGGGGAGAGGGCAGATGTCGTGGATTCAAGGCTTTCCGGCCATTCAGGGCTGTTTTGTCCCCGCCGGGCCCGGAGTGACAGCGGACGGACGTCCAGTAGGTGACGCCTACCGTCAGAAGGAGTGCCCCGAAGCGTCGGCGGGCCCCGAGAATTGGGCAAGCAATCGAACTCGGAGCCGCCTCATCGAGGCAGTAGAGGGGCCGTTCCGGGCGGCCAACTTGCGATGGTCGGGGGCGTATGCTAGCGTGGCTCTGCGTTTTTTATGGAACCCTCACCCGCTGTCCTGCAGACCATCTGACCACAAGGAGACCCTGGATCCATGGCCGAGTCCACGCTCCATCTCACCGAGGCCAGCTTCGATGCGGAACTGGGTAAGCACCCCGAGCTCCTGATGGTGGACTTCTGGGCCGAGTGGTGTGCCCCCTGCCGAGCCATCGCCCCCACCCTCGAGGAGCTGGTGCGTGAGGGCAACGGGACCGTGACCCTCGCCAAGGTGAACGTGGACGATCAGCCGGCGCTGGCCGCCCGATACGGCATCCGCTCGATTCCGACCATCCTGTTCGTCAAGGGCGGCAAGGTGCTGGATCAGGTCATCGGCGCGGTCCCGAAGGCCCAGCTCAAGAAGAAGCTGGACGCCAACGCCTGAGCGGCTCATCCATGTCGACGGTGGGGCTTGGTCTGCCCCCGCTCTCACCGACGCGCGAGGAGTTCCGCGCCCTGGCCGGACAGGGCAACCTGATCCCGATCTTCGCGGAGCTGGCCGCCGACCTCGACACCCCGCTCTCCGCCTTCCTGCGGCTCCGGCCCGGCCCCTATGCCTTCCTCCTCGAGTCGGTCGAGGGGGGAGAGAAGTGGGCCCGCTACTCGTTCCTCGGGTCGGACCCCCTCCTGGTCTTCACGGCCAAGGGCAAGCGCGTCAGCGTGCTCCACGCCGACGGCCACAGCGAGCTGCTGCCGGGCGGCGATCCGTTCGAGACGCTCCGGGGCTTGCTCTCCCGCTTCAAGCCCGTCCCGGTGCCGGGGCTACCCCGCTTCCAGGGTGGGGCGGTGGGCTTCCTGTCCTACGACATGATCCGCTATGTCGAGCGGCTTCCCGTCCTCACCAAGGATGATCAGAAGCTGCCAGACGCCGTGTTCATGTTCACGGACAGCTTGCTGGTCTTCGACAACCTGCGCCATCGGCTGCTCGTGATCGCCAACGCCCACGTGACGAAGACCGATTCCGCTTCGCTCGACCGGGCCTACGACGCGGCCGCGGTCAAGATCGGCATGCTGCTGGGCAATCTGAGGCGGCCCGCCCGCTCGCCCGCGCCGCTCACCCTGCCGCCGGTGGAGCCGCTCGTCGCCCTGGGCGACGAAGGCTTCACCTCCACCATGGACGAGGCCGCCTACATGGACCGGGTCTGCCGGGCGAAGGAGTTCATCGCCGCGGGCGATGCCTACCAGATCGTCGTCTCGCGACGGCTCGATACCGAGCTCCGGGCGGACCCCTTCACCGTCTACCGCGCCCTGCGGACCGTCAATCCCTCGCCCTATCTCTTCTTCCTCCGCCTGGGCAAGACCAGCATCGTCGGATCCTCCCCGGAGGTCCTCGTGCGGCTCGAGGACGACCGCGTGGAGGAGCGGCCCATCGCCGGCACGCACCCGCGGGGCCGGACCGAGGAGGAGGACGCCCGGCTCGCGGACGAGATGCGCTCGGACCCGAAGGAGCGCGCCGAGCACGTCATGCTGGTGGACCTCGGCCGCAACGACGTGGGGCGGGTCAGCACGATCGGCACCGTCGAGGTGTCGGAGTTCATGGTGGTGGAGCGCTACTCCCACGTGATGCACCTGGTGAGCCACGTTCGGGGCCGGCTCGAGCCCGGCAAAGACGCCTTTGACGTCCTGGCGGCCTGCTTTCCGGCCGGCACGCTCACCGGGGCGCCCAAGATCCGCGCGATGCAGATCATCGAGGAGCTCGAGCCGACCCGCCGGGGCCCCTATGGGGGCGCGGTCGGATACATCTCCTACTCGGGCAACCTGGACTCGTGCATCACTATCCGCACGGTGGTCTGTCACGGGCGCCGCGCGTCCATCCAGGTGGGCGCGGGCATCGTGGCCGACTCGGATCCGAAGACCGAGTGGCTCGAGACATGCTCCAAGGCCCGCGGGATGATCCTGGCGCTCCGGATCGCCTCCCAGGAGCAGGCGCGATGATCCTGGTCCTCGACAACTACGACTCCTTCACCTACAACCTCGTCCAGTATCTGGGGGAGCTCGGAGCCACCATGCACGTGGCCCGCAACGACGCCCTCACGGTGGACGACGTGGAGGGGCTTGCCCCCGACGGCATCGTCATCTCGCCGGGTCCCGGGAACCCGGACGCGGCCGGCATCTCGCTCGAGCTGATCCGGCGCTTCCATACCCGCGTCCCGATCCTGGGGGTCTGCCTCGGGCACCAGGCGATCGGACAGGCGTTTGGAGGCACGGTCGCGCGCGCTCGGAAGCAGATGCACGGTAAGACGTCCACAATCAGTCACGACGGGCGGGGCGTCTTCCGGGCGTTGCCGGCGGGCTTCGCGGCGACCCGCTATCACTCGCTCGTCGTGCTGGAGGCGGGCCTCCCGGCCGACCTCGAGATCTCGGCGCGGGCGGAGGACGGCGAGATCATGGGACTGCGGCACCGCCAGTACCCGGTCGAGGGCGTGCAGTTCCACCCGGAGTCGATCCTCACCGGCCAAGGCAAGGCGCTACTGGGCAACTTCCTCGAGCTGACGCCCGTTCTCGCCTCCCCATGAAAGCGTCCGAGCCACCCGAACGGGTGAGCCTGGGCCGACTGGGCGAGCGCGGACTGATCCGTCGTATCCGCCGCAGTGGCGTCGCGGCCGGCGGCTCGCCCGGTGTGATCGTCGGGATCGGCGACGACACCGCGGTCCTCGCGGTTCCCCCCGGCCACACATTGCTCGCCACCACCGACCTCGTGATCGAGGACGTGCACTTCCGGCGCGCCTCCGCCGGTCCTGCGGATATCGGTTGGAAAGCGCTGGCCGTCAACCTCTCGGATATCGCCGCGATGGGCGGCGCTCCGCGCTGGGCCCTAGTGGCGCTGGCCGTCCCGGCGGAGACGGATGTCGAGGCGGTGGACGCGTTCTACGCGGGCATGGAGGACGCGGCGGCGCCCCACGGCGTGACGGTGGTCGGCGGCGACACCTCGGCCTCGCCGGGTGGATGGATGGTGAACGTCACGCTCCTCGGCGTCCACACCGGAACGCCTCGGCTCCGCTCCGAGGCCCGGGCCGGCGACGCGGTGGCGGTCACGGGCAGCCTCGGGGCCTCGGCGGCTGGCCTCTTCGCGCTCGAGATGGGACTCGACCATGCTCGCGATCGTGGAGTGGCCCCCGCCCGGCTGGCCGAGATCACGCGCGCGCATCTCCGACCGCGCGCGCGGGTGGCCGAGGGGCGGTGGCTCGGGCAGGCCGCGGGGGTGCACGCCATGATCGATTGCTCGGATGGGCTCGCCACCGATCTGGGTCACATCTGCCGGGAGAGCGGAGTGGGCGCTCGGATCCGGCTCGATCGCGTCCCCGTCGCGGCCGCGGCCCTGGACGCGGCTCGCGCGCTCGGGCAGGACGCGCGTGATTGGGCGGTCGCCGGCGGCGAGGACTACGAGCTGCTGCTCACCTGCGATCCCGCCGCGGTGGACCAGCTCGCGGCCGGGCTGGCCGAGGCCACCCGGACCGCGCTGACCGTCGTCGGGCGGATCGAGGGCCCAGTGGGCGAGGTGATGTTCGTGGACGCCGACGACGCTCCGGTGGCGATCCGAAGCGGCTACGAGCATTTCCATGGATAGGGAGCATGGATAGCCGGATCGTCCCGGAGTTGATCGGGCTCGGCGCGCTGTTGCTCTGCTCCGCCATCCTCTCGGGCGCCGAGGCAGCCTACTTCTCGCTGGGGCGGACGCGGCTCAAGGAGCTGGCCGAGCAGCAGGGCAAGACGCCGGGGCCGCTGGCACCGCTCCTAGCCCAGCCCCATGAGCTGCTGGTCACCCTGCTGGTCGGCATCACCCTGGTCAACATCGGCGCGTCCGCCCTGGCCGCCGCCATCGCCGAGCAGCTCTTCGGCTCGAACGGTCTGGCCATCGCGATCGCCGCGATGGTCTTCTTGCTCACCGTCTTCGGGGAGGTGCTCCCCATGACGCTCGCGGTCGAGCACCCGCTGCGCTTCTCCGCGTGGGTGAACCGGCCGGTGGCCTGGCTCTCGGTGATCATGACGCCCGTCCGGGTGGCGCTCGGCGCTCTGACCGAGGTCACGCTCCGCACGGTCGGCTCAGAGCGACGGCAAGGACAACCGGAGATCTCGGAGGAGGAGCTTCGCACTCTGGTGGACGTGGGCGCGCGCGAGGGGGTGGTCGAGCGGAGCGAGCGCGAGATGATCCACAAGGTGTTCGAGCTGGAGGACACCCTGGTGCGTGAGGTGATGGTGCCGCGCCCGGACATGTTCTGCCTCGACGTCACCACCGAGACCGCCCAGATCCTGCCGCTCCTACGCGAGCAGCTGCACTCCCGGGTGCCGGTCTACGATGAGACCATCGATCAGATCGTCGGGGTGCTCTACACCAAGGATCTGCTGCCGTTCCTCGACGGACTCCCGGCCGGCTTCGATCTCCGCCAGCACCTGCACCCCCCCTATTTCGTGCCGGGCTCCAAGCGGGCCGACGCGCTGCTGCGGGAGTTCCAGGCCAAGAAGCTCCATCTCGCCATCGTGGTTGACGAGTACGGTGGGACGGCCGGGCTCGTGACCCTCGAAGACCTGCTCGAGGAGCTGGTCGGCGAGATCCGCGACGAATACGACGAGGACGAGCGCCTGATCCAGCGGGTGACGCCGCGTAGCTTCCGAGTCTCCGGGCGGCTACCCATCGACGAGCTGAACACCACGACCGGCCTCCAGATCCCCGACGACTCCTTCGACACGGTCGGGGGATGGGTGCTCGACCTCTTCGGACGCGTGCCCCACAAAGGGGAGAAGAAGCAGGTCCACGGCGTCCGGGTCGCGGTCGAGAAGGTCGAGCGCACCCGGGTCCTGGAAGTGCTGGTCACGCTGCCGGAGGTGGCGGACCGGGGCGCGAGCACGTGATCTACGTCTGGATCATCGGGCTCGCCTTGCTGGTGACCGCGCTGTTCTCGGCCGCCGAGATGTCCTTCATCGCGGCCAACCGGGTGCGCCTCCGGCACATGGCGGAGGGCGGGCACCGGACCGCGGTCCGATACCTCGAGGCCTTCCGGAGTCCCGAGCGCTTGCTCTCCACCGCCATGGTGGGTGTGACCCTCGCCCACATCACCGCGTCCACCGTCGCGACCTGGGCCCTCATTCCAGTGGCGGGCGGCGGAGCGGCCCTGCTGGTCACCCTGGGCCTCACCCCGCTCATGCTCGTCTTCGGCGAGGTCATTCCCAAGGCGGTCGCGCGAGAGCGGGCGACCGGGCTCATCCTGGTGCTCTTCCCCGTGATCGAGGCGGTGGGCAAGGTGCTGACGCCGCTCACCTGGGGTGCCAACGCCCTCGTGGCCTGGGCCCTGTCGCTGGTGGGCCGTCAGCGGACCAGCACGCGCCAGTTCGTCTCCCGCGAGGAGCTCAAGCTGCTGCTGCAGATGGAGCCCGAGGAGGCCGACGTCACCGTCACCGAGGCCGAGATGATCGACAAGATCTTCGACCTCGGCGAGACCGCGGTGCGCGAGGTCATGGTCCCGCTGGTGGACGTGGCCGCGCTGCCCGAGACCGCTTCGCCCGCGGACGCGGTCCGGGTCATCCGGGAGCGGGGCTTCTCCCGTATCCCGGTCTTCACCGATCGTGCGTTCAACATCGTGGGGGTCGTCACCGCCATGGACTTGCTGCGGCAGGGCGTGCAGGCGCCGGACCTGCGCTCGTTGATGCGACCGGCGACCTACGTGCCGGAGACGAAGCGCATCGACGATCTGCTGCGTGAGATGCAGAAGAACCGGGTGCAGCTGGCGGTGGTCGTGGACGAGTACGGGGGTGCCGTCGGCATCGTCACGGTGGAAGACATCATCGAGGAGGTGGTGGGCGAGATCCGCGACGAGCACGATCGGACCCCCGACACGGTCGAGCGCCTCCCCGACGGCAGCTACCGCGTGGCGGGTCGAGCCGGGATCGACGAGGTCAACGAGGCGCTCGAATGGGAGCTACCCAAGGGCGACTTCGAGACGGTGGCGGGCCTCGTGCTCGCCACCCTGCACCGGATCCCTTTGGTGGGCGAGGTCTTCCGGGTGTCGCGCTACACCATCACGGTCCTCGAAGCCGACAAGCGCCGCGTCCTCACCGTCCGCATCACCCCCGACTCCCCCAAGAAACCAGCGCCCGCGACCGCTGAGAGCTAGAAACCCGAAACATGCACCGACCTCGCGCAAGGCAGTTCGGATGAGCGCTTGCGCGAAGAAGGTGAATCGCTAGACTATAGGTCTTCCACGTTCAAGCGAGATGAAAGAGCGCCAAAGGCGCGAAGAGGCCAAACCACCAACCAAAGTAACTCGACGTTCAACCTACGTGGAAGAAAGGAGACTCCTCATGCCCGGCAAGATGGTCGAGTTCCCGAGCAACGGACACACCGCGAAGGGCTATCTGGCGACGCCCGCCTCCGGCAAGGGGCCGGGCGTGCTCGTGATCCAGGAGTGGTGGGGGCTGGTCGGCCACATCAAGAACGTGTGCGAGCGCTTCGCGGCCGCCGGCTTCGCCGCCCTCGCTCCCGATCTCTATCACGGCCAGACCGCGAGCGAGCCCGACGCGGCCGGCAAGCTCTTCATGGCGCTCAATATCGAGCGGGCCGAGAAGGACCTGGCCGGCGCGGCCAAGTACCTGGCCGGCCACTCCTCCACGGCCAAGCTGGGCGCGGTGGGCTTCTGCATGGGGGGCCAGCTCGCCCTCTTCGCGGGCTGCACCAACGGAAGCGTGGGAGCGGTGGTGGACTTCTACGGCATCCATCCGAACGTCAAGCCGGACTATCGCCGACTGAACGGCCCGGTCCTGGGCCTCTTCGCCGAGAAGGATGCGTTCGTCACGCCGCAGACCGCTCGCGAGGTGGAGGCGGGCATCAAGAAGGCCGGCAAGGCGGTCGAGATCCACATCTACCCCGGGGTGGACCACGGCTTCTTCAACGACGAGCGGGCCGACGTCTACAGCAAGCCTGCTGCGGAGGACGCCTGGCGCCGCACCCTCGACCTCCTCAAGCAACACCTGAAGTAGCACGGGCGGCACGACAACAGCGGGGCGTCCCTCGCCGCTAGCCCGCGGCGGCCGCCGCCTTCTTGCGCCGACCCTTGGCCGCGCCCGCGGAGGCCTCGCCCTTGCCGGCCTTCTTGTCCGCTTTGGGCGCCTTTTCGGCCTTGGCGTCCTTCTTCCCCTTCTCGGCGGGCGTCTCCGGCCGGTCCACCAGCTCCAGCACGACCATCTGCGCCCGGTCACCGGGCCGCAGACCCGCCTTCATGATCCGCGTGTAGCCGCCATGGCGGTCGCTGAAGCGGGCGCCGATGGTGTCGAAGAGCTTCTTCACCACGAGGGCGTCCGGCACCATAGCCAGCACCTGGCGCCGCGCGTGCAGATCCTCGCGCTTGGCCAGCGTCACCATGTGATCGGCCAGCCCGCGGATGGCCTTCGCCTTCGCTTCGGTGGTCATGATGCGCTCGTGACGGAAGAGCGCGACCAGCAGGTTCCGGAAGAGCGCCCACCGATGCGCGGTGACGCGCCCGAGCTTGAAGCCGGCCTTACCGTGTCTCATTTCGTCCCTCCCCGACCGAGCGCGCCGAGAAGGTTCGGGTCGATGCGCATCCCGAGCGACAGTCCGAGGGCGGCCAGCGCGGTCTTGATCTCCTCGATGGACTTCGAGCCGAGGTTCTTGACCGTCTCCAGATCCTCGTCGGTCTTCTGGACCAGATCGGCGACCACCATGATCTCGTGGTTCTTCAGCGCGTTGACCGCGCGCGCCGGTAGCGGCAGCTCCTCGAGGGGCCTGGCCAGGCTCTCCTGCAGGAAGCCCTCGCCGGTGGTCTCCACCTCGTCCTCCTCCTCCTCGCGCCCTTCCGGCGCCAGGTGGGTGAAGTGGGCCTGCAGGTGGCGAGCCGCCCGCGCGAGCGCGTCGTCGGGAGAGACGGCGCCGTTGGTCCAGATCTCCAGGATCAGCTTCTCGTAGTCGGTGACCTTTCCCAGGCGCGCATTCTCAACGCTGTAGGAGACGCGCTGGATCGGCGAGAAGGCGGCGTCCAGGGCGATCGCCCCGGCGGGGACGGTCCCCGCGGGGTGCCGATCGGCCGCCACGTAGCCGCGGCCGACCCCGATCCCGAGGTCGATCGACAGCGAGCCGCCCGGATCCAGCGTCGCGATGTGGATCTCCGGATTCAGCACCTCGACCCCGCTCGCCTCCGAGACGTCCGCGCCGGTGACCGTCTTGGGCCCCTTGGCCTCCAGCCGGGTCTCGGCGGGCTCCCCGGAGGGAACGTTCACCGCCAGCTTCTTCACGTTGAGCAGCACGTCGGTCGTGTCTTCCTGCACCCCGGGGATCTTCGTCCCCACGTCCTTGACCCCGCCGATCCGCACCCAGCTCACGGCCGAGCCCGGCACGATGGAGAGCAGGGTGCGACGCAGCGAGTGCCCGACCGTGAGCGCGTAGCCCTTCTCGAAGGGTTCGGCCACGAGTCGCCCGTAGCGATCGGAGAGGATCTCCCACTGGATCGACTTCGGCTTCTGGAACGGAATCCTTGCCATATGCCCCTTCTGGCGGCCGCCGGGCCGCCTACTTCGAGAACAGCTCGACGATGAGCTGCTCCTGCACCGGGATCTGGATGTCCTCCCGGAGCGGAAGCCCGCGCACCGTGCCTTTCTTGTCGTTGACGTCCAGGTCGAGCCACGGCGGCACCGGCGACCGGCCCGCCGTCAGGTTGTCGGCCACCCGCTCCTGCATCTTGGAGGTCGGGCGGAGCTGCACCACCTCGCCCACCTTGACGATGAAGGACGGGATCGACACTTTTCGACCGTTCACCTGGATGTGTCCGTGCCCGATCATCTGCCGCGCCTCACGCCGGGAGGCCGCCATGCCGAGCCGGAACACCACGTTGTCGAGGCGCCGCTCGAGGAACTTGAGCAGGTTCTCGCCGGTGATGCCCTTCTCGGACTCGGCCCAGGCGAAGTAGCGGCGAAACTGCGCCTCCAGCACCCCGTAGATACGCTTGGCCTTCTGCTTCTCCCGGAGCTGGATGCCGTACGGGGTGGGCTTGGTGCGGCCCAGCCCGTGCTGCCCGGGCGGATAGTTCCTCCGCTCGATCGCGCACTTCTCGCCGAAGCAGCGGGAGCCCTTCAAGAACAGCTTGATGCCCTCACGCCGGCACTGCCGGCAGGCGGCGGCTCGATATCGTGCCACTCAGTCTCCTCCTACACGCGTCGCCGCTTGGGCGGCCGGCAGCCGTTGTGCGGAATCGGGGTGACGTCACGAATGGCGGTGATCTCCAGTCCCACCGCCTGCAGCGAGCGGATGGCCGCCTCGCGGCCGGCGCCCGGCCCGCGCACGAAGACCTCCACCTGCTTGAGGCCCACGTCCATGGCCTTGCGGGCCGCGTTCTCGGCCGCGGTCTGGGCCGCGAAGGGCGTGCTCTTGCGCGAGCCCTTGAAGCCCACGCTGCCCGCGCTGGCCCAGGAGACCACGTTGCCCATCTTGTCGGTCAAGGTCACGATCGTGTTGTTGAAGGTGGCCTGCACGTGGGCGATGCCCACGCGGACCTCCTTGCGCTCCCGCTTGCGTCCGCTCCGCCGGGGAGCGGCGGCGCCCTTGTCGTCCGGCTTCTGTTCCGCGGCGTCGGCCATCGATTCGGCTCCTTACTTCTTCGGCGCGGCGGGCGCGGCGGGGGCCGCGGCGGCGGCCACCGGCTTCTTCTTGACCATCACGCCCTTGCTCTTGCCCTTGCGGGTGCGGGCGTTGGTGTGGGTCCGCTGCCCGCGCACCGGGAGGCCCTTGCGGTGCCGGATGCCGCGGTAGCAGCCGATGTCCATCAGCCGCTTCACGCTCATCGAGACCTCGCGGCGAAGGTCGCCCTCCACCTTGTACTCCCGCTCGACGATGTCGCGGACGCGGCCGGTCTCGTCGTCGGTCCACGCCTTCACCCGCTTGTTGGGATCCACCCGGGCGTCGGCGAAGATCTTCCTCGCCGACGGGATGCCGATCCCGTAGATGTACTGGACGGCGATCTCGCCCCGCTTGTCCCGCGGCAGGTCGACTCCGGCGATACGTGCCATGTGGGCTCCTATCCCTGGCGCTGCTTGTGGCGCGGGTTCTTGCAGATGATCCGCACGCGGCCCTGCCGGCGCACGATCTTGCAGTTCTCGCACCGAACCTTGATCGACGGTCTGACTTTCATGACGACCCCTTACTTGAACCGGTAAGTGATGCGGCCCCGCGTGAGATCGTACGGCGACAATTCGACCTTCACCTTGTCGCCCGGCAGGATGCGGATGAAGTTCATGCGCATCTTGCCCGACACGTGGGCCAGCACCTTGTGCCCGTTCTCCAGCTCGACCCGGAACATCGCGTTGGGCAGCGGCTCCACCACCGTCCCCTCCACCTCGATCGCGTCCTCTTTGGCCATGAGCCCCCGGCGCCCTAGGCGGCCTGATCCAGTCGCGTGAGCACGTCGGGCCCGCCGTCCGTGATCGCGATGGTGTCCTCGAAGTGGGCGGCCCAGCTCCCGTCGACGGTCACCGCCGTCCAGCGGTCCTCGAGGATGCGCACCTCCCACGAGCCCATGGTGACCATGGGCTCGATGGCCAGCACCATGCCCGTCTTGATGACCGGGCCGCGTCCCGGGTCGCCGAAGTTCGGGATCTGGGGCTCCTCGTGCAGACTCCGGCCGATGCCGTGGCCGACGAACGCCCGCACTACCCCGAATCCGTGGCTCTCGCAGTGGGTCTGCACCGCGTGCGAGATGTCGCCCAGCCGGTTGCCGGCCCGGCACTGCACGATGGCCTTGTCGAGGCTCTCGCGGGTGACGTCCAGCAGCTCCTGCACGCGCTGCTCGACCGTCCCCACCGGCAGCGTGATCGCGCAGTCCGCATAATACCCTTCCACGATACAACCGAGGTCGAGCCCCACGATGTCCCCCTCCCGCAGCTTGCGCTTGGTCGAGGGGATGCCGTGCACCACTTCCTCGTTGATCGAGATGCACGCGGTGGCCGGGAAGCCCCGGTAGCCCTTGAAGGCGGGGGCGGCTCCGCGGGAGATGATGAACTCCTCGACGGCGGCGTCGATGTCCTTGGTCGAGATGCCGGAGCGGACCAGGGCGCGCAGCCGGTCCTTCACCTCGGCGAGGATGCGACCGGCCGCCCGCATGTGGGAGAGCTCGCGCGACGACTTGAGTAGGATCACGGCGCGGCCTCTTCGCGGACCGCCTTCTGGATCTGAGCGCCCACCTCGTCCACCGACCCTTCCCCCCGGACGCGTACCAGCAACCCGCGCTCCTTGTAGTAGTCGAGCAGCGGCGCGGTCTGGGTCTGGTACACGTCGAGACGCCGCGCTACCGTGCTCTCCGCGTCGTCTTCCCGCTGGTACAGCTCGCCGCCGCACTGATCGCAGCGACCCGCCACCTTCGGGGGAGCCGAGACCAGGTGGAAGGCGGTGCCGCACTGCCGGCAGATCCGGCGCCCGGTGAGACGGCGCAGCAGCTCGTCGCGCGACACGTCGAAGAAGATCACGCGGTCCAGCTCCTGGCCGCGGCGGCGCAGCAGCCCGTCGAGCGCCTCCGCCTGGGTCACCGTCCGGGGAAAGCCGTCCAGCACGTAGCCCCCGCTCGCGTCGGGCCGGGCGAGTCGCTCGTCCACCAAGCCGATCACGACCTCGTCCGGCACCAGGGCGCCCGAGTCCATGTAGCGCTTCGCCTCGCGCCCGAGCCGCGTGCCCTCGGCCACCGCCTCGCGCAGCATGTCGCCGGTGGCCACCTGGGGCACGCCCGAGCTCGCGGCGAGCCGCCGGGCCTGGGTGCCCTTGCCGGCGCCCGGGGCGCCGAGGAAGATCACCCGGCTCATGCCCCCTTGGCCTTCTTGCGGAGGAAGCCTTCGTAGTTCCGCATCAGGAGGTGGGACTCCATCTGGCGCACCGTGTCCAGCGCCACCCCGACCACGATCAGTAGGCTGGTCCCGCCGAAGTAGAACGGGGTGTTGAACCACCGGATCAGGAAATCGGGCAGCACCGAGATCAGGGCCAGGAAGACCGCGCCGGGCAGCGTGATGCGGGTCAGGACGCGGTCGATGTACTCGGCGGTCTTCTTACCCGGCCGCACGCCCGGGATGAAGCCGCCGTACTTCTTCATGTTGTCGGCGAGGTCGACCGGGTTGAAGACGATGGCGGTATAGAAGTAGGCGAAGAAGATGATCAGCCCGCAGTAGAGGACGGTGTAGGTGAAGTGCCCGGGGGAAAGCGCCTCCGAGATGTACTGCATCCACGGGTGGTGGATGAAGCGGGTCAGGGTCGCCGGGAACAGGATCAGCGAGGAGGCGAAGATGACCGGGATCACGCCCGCGGTGTTGATGCGCAGCGGGATATGGGTGGACTGCCCCCCGTACATGCGCCGCCCGACCACGCGCTTGGCGTATTGCACCGGGATCTTCCGCTGGCCCTCCTGCATCACCACCACCGCCGCGGTCACCAGCACCATCATGATGATCAGGCCCAGGAACACGAAGAGGCTGAGCTCGCCGCTGGAGATCAGGGTGTAGGACGACACGATCGCGGAAGGCAGGCGCACCACGATGCCCGCGAAGATGATCAGGGAGATCCCGTTGCCGATCCCCTTCTCGGAGATCTGCTCGCCCAGCCACATGATCAGCGCGGTTCCGGTGGTCAGGGTGAGCATGGTCAGGAGCCGGAACCCCCAGCCCGGATCGGGGACGAGCACGGCGCCGCCCTGGGCGCGCATGCTCTCGAGCCCCACCGCGATCCCGAAGGACTGCACGAGGGAGAGCGCGATGGTGCCGTAGCGGGTGTACTGGGTGATCTTCTTCTTGCCCGCCTCGCCTTCCTTGGCCAGCCGCTCCAGGGCCGGGATCACCACCGTGAGCAGCTGCAGGATGATGGAGGCGGAGATGTACGGCATGATCCCGAGCGCGAACACGGTCAACCGGCGCAGGTTGCCACCCGAGAAGAGGTCCACCATCCCGAGCAGGGTGCCCTGCACCTGGTCGAAGAACGCGGCGAGCGCGACCGAATCGATGCCGGGCGTCGGTACGTGCGCGCCCAGACGGTAGGCGGCCAGCAGCGCCAGGGTCATCAACACGCGGCGCTTGAGCTCCGGAATCTTGAAGATGTTCTGGAAGCTCTGCAGTCCTTCGATCACTTGGCCGCCCTCGCGCCCCGTCCAGCCAGGATCTCGACCCGCCCGCCCGCCGCCTCGAGCTTCTGCTTGGCCCCCTCGCTCACCTTGTGCGCGCGCACGGTGAGGGCGTGGGCCACCTCTCCGTCGCCCAGGACCTTGACCGCGCCCCGGCCCGACTTGTGGATGAGGCGGCTCCCCGCCAGCGCCTCCGGATCGACCACGCTGCCCGCCGCGAACCGCTCGGACAGGTCGCCCACGTTCACGATGGCGAACTCGGTCTTGCCCCCGTAGGGCAGGAAACCACGCTTGGGCAGCCGCCGGTAGAGCGGCATCTGGCCGCCCTCGAACCCGACCCGGACCCCGCCGCCCGCCCGGGCCTTCTGGCCCTTGTGGCCCTTGCCGGAGGTCTTGCCCTGCCCGGAGGCCGGGCCTCGGCCGATCCGCTTACGCTTCCGGGTCGATCCCGTCGCCGGCCGCAGATCCTCGAGCCTCATGACTCTTTGACCTCGAGGGCAAATGGAACCATGCGGATCATGCCGCGGATCGTGGGCGTGTCGTCGTGCTCCACGACCTGGCGGATATGGCGCAGGCCCAGGGCGTGCACCGTCGCCTCCTGCTTTGGCGAGAGTCCGATGATGCTCTTGACCAGCGTGACCTTAAGCTTCTTTGCCACCGGCCGCCTCCTGACCCTCGCCGTCCATCGACCGCCGGCGCGCGGCGTACGTGGACTGCAGCCGCTTCAGGCGCCGGAACGCGTCCATGGTCGCCTTCAGCACATTGTGCGGGTTGTTGGTGCCGAGCGTCTTGGTCAGGATGTCCTGCACCCCCGCTGCCTCCAGCACCGGGCGTACCGCACCGCCCGCGATGACCCCGGTACCCTGCGCGGCCGGCTTGAGGTAGACGCGGGCGGCGCCGAAGTGGCCGGTGATCTCGCACGGGATCGTGGTGTCCTTCAGCGGCACCTGCACCAGATCCTTCTTCGCGTGCTCCACCGACTTGCGGATGGCTTCGGGAACCTCGCGGGCCTTGCCGAGCCCGACGCCCACGTGTCCCTGGCCGTCGCCGACGACCACCAGGGCGGTGAAGGAGAATCGCCGGCCGCCCTTGACGACCTTGGCCACCCGGTTGATGGCGACCACCCGATCGGTCAGGTCCAGCGCATTGGGATCAATCCGCGCTTCAGCCACTCGATGCTCCTCCCTAGAAGGTAAGGCCGGCGGCGCGCGCCGCCTCGGCCAGGGCCTTGACCCGTCCGTGATACTGATAACCCCCGCGATCGAACACGACCCGGCTGATGCCGTGCGCCTTCGCCCGCTGGGCCACCAGCTCCCCCACGATCTTGGCCGCCGCCACGTTACCGCCCGCCTTCAGCTTCTGCCGGAACTCCGGGGCCCGGCTGTCGACCGCGGCCAGGGTGCGCCCGCTGGTGTCGTCGATCACCTGGGCGTAGATGTGGTTCAGGCTCCGGTACACGGCCAGCCGCGGCCGCTCCGGGGTGCCCACCACCCGCTGGCGGATGCGGAGATGGCGAATGTTCCGTCCCTCGACCTTCTTGCCGGTCAGCATCACTTCGCCCCCGCCTTCTTGCCGACCTTCCTTCTGATGTACTCGTCGGCGTACTTGATGCCCTTGCCCTTGTAGGGATCCGGCTTCCGCAGCGCCCGCAGCTTGGCCGCGGTCTGGCCCACCAGGGCCTTGTCGGCGCCCCGCAGGGTGATGGAGACCTGCCGCTCGACCTCGGCCTGGATCCCCTCGGGCAGCGGAAAGATGATCGGATGCGAGTAGCCGAGCGCGAGCTGCAGCGCCTTGCCCTGCAGCTGGCAGCGGTAGCCGATGCCGACGATCTCGAGCTTGCGCTCGAACCCGTCCTTGACGCCGCTGACCATGTTGGCCAGCAGCGACCGCGTCAGCCCGTGCAGGGCGCGGACGGTGCGGTGGTCCGAGCTGCGGGCCACCGTGAGGACATTGGACTCCATCGTCACCGACACCCCGGAGGGGATGACCTGGCTCAGCTTGCCCTTGGGCCCTTCGGCCTTCACGGTGGCGCCCTCCACCGCGACCTTGACCCCCTGCGGGACGGAGATGGGCTTCCTGCCGATTCGCGACATGGGTCCAGTACTCCTACCAGACGTAGGCCAGCACTTCGCCGCCGAGGTGCTGCTTGCGTACCTGGCGGTCCGTCATCACTCCGGAGGAGGTGGAGAGAATCGCCACCCCCATGCCTCCCAGAATGGTCGGAATCTTGTCCTTGGTCACGTAGATGCGCCGGCCGGGACGCGACACCCGCACGATGCCCGAGATGATCCTCTCGCTGCCCGCCCCGTACTTGAGGTAGACGCGCAGCATGCCCTGCTTGTTGTCCTCGATGACGCGGAAGTTCTTGATGAACCCCTCGTCCTTGAGGATCTCGGCCATGCGCAGCTTGAGCTTCGACGACGGGATGTCCACCTTCTCGTGCTCGGCGCGGCTCGCGTTGCGGATGCGCGTGAGGAAGTCGGCGATCGGATCGCTGTACATGGCGCTACCAGCTCGCCTTGACCACGCCGGGGACCTCGCCCTTGAGCGCGAGCTCGCGGAAGCAGATCCGACAGGTCTGGAACTTCCGCAGGTAGCCGCGGGGCCGGCCGCAGATCTTGCAGCGGGTGTAGGCGCGCGACTTGAACTTGGGCACGCGCTGCTGCTTCATGATGAGCGAGGTCTTGGCCATGGCTAGGCCTCCCGGAACGGCACGCCCAGGTGCGTCAAGAGGGCCTTTGCTTCCTCGTCCGTGCGCGCGGTCGTCACCATCGTGATGTCCATTCCCCGCACCTTGTCCACCTTGTCGTACACGATCTCCGGGAAAATGACCTGCTCCTTGAGCCCCATATTGTAGTTACCCCGGCCGTCGAAGCCTTTCGGCGGGACGCCCTTGAAGTCGCGCACCCGCGGCAGGGCCACGTTGACGAGCCGATCGAGGAACTCGTACATCCGGGGCCCGCGCAGCGTCACCTTGCACCCGATCGGGACGTTCTCGCGCAGCTTGAAGTTGGCGATGGACTTCTTGGCCCGCGTGATGATCGGCCTCTGCCCGGCGATGGCCTGGAGGTCGGCGGTGGCGAAATCGAGAACCTTGGGATTCTCCTTGCCCTCGCCCACCCCCATGTTGATCACGACCTTCTCGAGCCGCGGCACCTGGAACGGGTTGTGGTAGCCGCGCTCCTTCATCAGCGCGGGGACCACCGAGGAGCGGAAGCGCTCCCGCATGCGCGGCGGAGTGGTGCCGCTGACGCTCGCCCGCTTCGCCGGCGCCGCGGGCTCCGCGGCCGGGGCGGCCTTGCCCCCCTTGGGCCGGGCCGGCTGGCCTCCCTTGCCGGCCTGGGCTCCGCCCGGCCGGGGTCCCGCCGCCTTGTCCGCCTTCTTCGGCTCTGCCATCACGTCCTCACGCTCGGTCGAGCATCTCGCCCGACCGTCTGGCCACCCGGACCTTCTTGCCGTCGGACAGGGCCTTCATCCCGACGCGCGTCGGCTTGTCGCTGGCCGGATCCACCAGCATCACGTTGGAGAGGTGGATCGACCCCTCGCGCTCGATGATCCCGCCCTGGCGCACCTTCTGGGTGGGCTTCTGGTGCTTCTTGATCAGGTTGAGGCGTTCCACCACCACCCGGCCCTTCTCGGGGATCACGCGCAGCACCTTGCCCTTCTTGCCCCGCTCCTTCCCGGCCACCACCATCACCGTGTCACCCTTTCGCACGTGCGCGATCGCCATGACGTCCTCTAGATGACCTCGGGAGCGAGCGAGATGATCTTGGTGAACTGCTTGTCCCGCAGCTCGCGCGCCACCGGGCCGAAGATGCGCGTGCCCACCGGGTTGTCGTCGGCCTTGAGCAGGACCACCGCGTTGCGGTCGAAGCGGATGTAGGAGCCGTCGCGCCTTCCCACTTCCTTCACGGTGCGCACGACCACCGCCCGGGCCACCTCGCCCTTCTTCACGGTCCCGTCCGGCACCGCCTCCTTGACCGCCACCACCACCACGTCCCCGAGGGAGGCGTAGCGCTTGTTGGCGCCGCCCATCACCCGGATGCACTGGACCTTCTTGGCTCCCGAGTTATCGGCCACGTCGAGCATGGATCGCGGCTGGATCATGACGCGGTCGCCAGCACCTGGAGGATCCGCCACCGCTTCTCCTTGGACAGCGGCCGCGTCTCCTCGATCAGCACCCGGTCCCCGACCTTGCTCGCATTCTGCTCGTCGTGCGCCTTCAGGCGCTTCGACCGGGTGATCACGCGCTCGTAGCGCGGATGACGGAACACGCGCTCGATGAGCACCACGCGCGTCTTCGTCATCTTGTCGCTGACCACCACGCCCTCCCGCGTCTTCTTGACCCCCACCGTTCTCTCCTCCCCGCCTCTAGGCCGTCCGCGGGATGCGCAGCGCCCGCTCCCGCAGGATGGTCTGGGCCCGGGCCAGATCCCGCCGGGCGATCGCCACCCGCGCCGGATTCTTGGCCACGCCCATGGAGAGCTGGAACCTCAGGTTGAAGAGCTCCTCACCGAGCTCCTGGGCTTTCTGCAAGAGCTCGTCGTCGGACATCTCGCGCCACTTCGCCGCCTTCATGGTCGCCTCAGAGCGCCCGCACGCGGGTCACGAACTTGGTCTTGATGCCGATCTTCTGGGCGGCCAGGCGGAACCCCTCCTTGGCCGTCGTCTCGTCCACGCCCTCCATCTCGTAGAGGATGCGGCCGGGCTTGACCACCGCGACCCAGAACTCGGGATTGCCCTTGCCCTTGCCCATCCGCGTCTCGGCCGGCTTCTTGGTCACCGGCTTGTCGGGGAAGATGCGGATGAAGATCTTTCCCCCGCGCTTGACGCTGCGGGCCAGGGACACCCGCGCCGCCTCGATCTGGCGGTTGGTGACCCAGCCCGGCTCCAGCGCCTTGAGCCCGAACTCGCCGAAGGCCAGGGTCGAGCCGCGCTGGGCCTTGCCCCTCATGCGGCCGCGCTGGGCCTTCCGGTACTTGACCCGCTTGGGCATCAGCATGGCGGATCAGCCCTCGGCGACGACTTTCTGGGCGGGCAGCACCTCGCCCTTGAAGATCCACACCTTCACGCCGATGGCCCCGTAGGTCGTGTGGGCCTCCGCGAGCCCGTAGTCGATGTCGGCCCGGATCGTGTGGAGCGGCACGCGTCCGTCCCGGTACCACTCCCGACGCGCGATCTCCGCGCCACCCAGGCGGCCCGCGCACGCGATCCGGATCCCGTCGGCTCCGAGCCGCAGCGCGGAGGTCACCGCCTTCTTCATGGCCCGGCGAAAGGCCACCCGCTTCTGGAGCTGCAGGGCCACGTTCTCGGCGACCAGCTGGGCGTCCAGCTCGGGATGGACCACCTCTTCGATGTTGAGGTAGACCTCCTTGGCGGTGCGCGACTGGATCTCGTTCTTCAGCTTCTCGACCTCCGCCCCCTTGCGGCCGATGATGATGCCGGGACGGGCCGTGAAGATCGTGATGCGGGCACGATTGGCCGACCGCTCGATGTCGATCCGCGAGATCCCCGCGTGATAGAGCGACGACTTGATGAAGCGGCGGATCTTGTGATCCTCGTGCAGCAGGCCCGCGTACCCCTTGGTGGCGAACCAGCGCGAGCTCCACGTGCGCGTGGTGCCCAGCCGGAACCCGATCGGATGCGTCTTCTGACCCATGGCTACCCCTTGTCTCCCCGCGCCGCCGCCGCGCGCACGGCGGCCGTCTCGTCGCTCAGCTCGATGGTGAGATGGCTCGTGCGGTGCTTGATGAAGTAGGCGCGCCCCATCGCCCGCGGCGACACCCGCTTCATGGACGGGCCGCCGTCGGCCACCGCCTTGACGACCCGGAGGTCGTCGAGATTCCGCACCTGGTGGTTGTGCTCCGCGTTGGCGATGGCCGAGCGCAGCACCTTCTCGATGAGGCGCCCGGCCGCCTTCGGGGTGTACTGGAGCGTGGCCAGCGCCTCCCCCACCGACTTGCCCCGGATGTGGTCCAGGACGAGGCGGGCCTTCGAGGCGGGCACCCGGATGAAGCGCGCGGTGGCTCGCGTGCGCATGCTCAGGACTTCCCGGTCGGGGACGCCGAGGCCTTCTCGGCCTGCCCGTGGGCCTTGAACGTGCGGGTCAAGGCGAATTCGCCGAGGCGGTGCCCCACCATGTTCTCGCTGATGTAGACCGGGATGAACTTCTTCCCGTTGTGCACCGCGAGGGTGTGGCCCACGAACTCGGGCGGGATGGTCGAGCGGCGGGACCACGTCTTGAGCACCTTCTTCTGACGTGTCCGATTGAGCTCCTCGATGCGCTTCTCGAGGCGCTCATCGATGAACGGGCCCTTCCTCAGCGAACGTCCCATGGCCTGTCGTTGCTCCCTATTTCGTCCGCCGGGTCACGATGTAGCGATCGGACGGCCTCGCCCCGCGCCGCGTCTTGTAGCCCTTGGTCGGCTTCCCCCAGGGCGTCATCGGGTGGTTCCCCTTGCCCTTGCCCTCGCCGCCGCCCATCGGGTGATCCACCGGGTTCATCACGGTGCCGCGAACCGTCGGGCGGAAGCCCTTCCACCGCACACGCCCCGCTTTGCCGATAGACACATTTTCATGATCCAGGTTCCCGACCTGGCCGATGGTGGCCATGCAGTCGAGCTTCACCTGCCGGACCTCGCCCGACGGCAGCTTGATGTTGGCGTGGTCGCCTTCCTTGGCGAGGAGCTGGGCCAGCGTGCCCGCGCTCCGGCAGAGCTGGCCGCCCTTGCCCGGCTGCAGCTCCACGTTGTGCACCAGGGTGCCGAGCGGAATGTTCCGGATGGGGAGGGCGTTGCCGGGCAGGATGTCGGCCTGCGGCCCCGACATCACCACGTCGCCCGGCTTGAGCCCGTGGGGCGCGATGATGTAGCGCTTCTCGCCGTCGCGGTAGTGCAGCAGCGCGATGCGGGCGGAGCGATTCGGATCGTACTCGATCCCCGCCACCACCGCCGGGATGCCGAGCTTCTCGCGCCGGAAGTCGACGTCGCGAAGCATGCGCTTGACCCCGCCGCCCCGGTGCCGCACCGTGATGCGACCGTAGACGTTGCGCCCGTTGGTCCGGCGCTTGGGGCGCAGCAGGCTTTTCTCCGGCGTCTTCTTCGTGATGTCCTCGTTGGTGACGAAGGTCATGTAGCGCCGGGCCGGCGAGGTAGGCTTGACCGTCCGAATACCCATGGCCTATGCGCCCTCCACGAGCTCGATCTTGTGGCCGGGGGCGAGCGTCACCATCGCCTTCTTCCAGCTGCGGCGCCGCCCCTCGAACTTCCCCATCCGCTTCCACTTGCCCTCGCGCGACTGGGTGCGCACGTCGGCCACCTTCACGTTGAAGACCTTCTCCACCGCTTGGCGGATCTCCACCTTGTTGGCGTCGACCGCCACCTCGAAGGTGACCATGTTGTGCGCTTCCTTCTGTTGCATGCTCTTCTCGGTCATCAGCGGGCGCACCAGCACCGACCGGGGATCTCTCATGACCGACCCCGGCGCGGTTTCCGCTTGTTCGGCTGCGGCGGCCCGGCCGCCGGCTTGGCTCCGCAGGGGCGAAGCGACTCCTCGAAGGCCTGGAGGGCCGCCCGCTCGAAGACCACCCGCTCGCTCCGGATCACCTGGTAGACCGAGGCGTGCCCCGGCGGCTCCACCGTGAGCCACGGCACGTTACGGGCCGCGCGCGCGAGCGCTTCCGCCACCTCGGAGACCACGAGCAACGTGACCTGGCCGTCGATGCCGAGCCCCTTCAGGCGACTGGTCAGCGCCTTGGTCTTCGCCTCCGCGACCCCGAGCGCGTCGACCACCGACACCTCGCCGGCCGCCAGCTTGGCCGCCACCGCCTCGCGCAGGGCGGCCCGGCGCATCTCGGTGGGCAGCCGCTTGTCGTACTTGCGGGGCCGGGGCCCGAAGGGCTTGCCGCCGCCCTTCCACTGGGTGGCCCTTATCGACCCCTGACGCGCGCGCCCGGTGCCCTTCTGCTTCCACGGCTTGCGGCCGCCCCCCGAGACCTCGCTCCGTCCGCGGGTGGAATGGGTGCCCGCGCGACGGGCCGCCATCTCCTTGACCACCGCCTGGTGGAGGAGAGGGATCCTCGGCGTGCCGCCGAAGATGTCGGCGGACAGCTCGACCGTCTGCTGCGCCTTACCCTTGCCGTCGAGGACCGGAACGCTCGGCATGTTACTTGGCCTCTTTGGCTTTCTGCTGCTGCGCCTTCGTCTGCTTCACGCTCTTGCGGATCACCACGAGCCCTCCGATGGCTCCCGGCACCGCGCCGCGGAGCAGGACCAGGTTCTGCTCGGGGATCACCCGCACCACCACGACGTTGAGCACGGTGCGCTGGTCCGCGCCCATCCGGCCCGGCAGGTGATGGCCCGGCCAGACGCGGGACGGGTCCGAGGAGGCGCCGATGGAGCCCGGCCTCCGGTGGAACATGGACCCGTGGGTCTCGTCACCGCCGGACCAGCCGTAGCGCTTCACGCCGCCCTGGAAGCCCCTCCCCTTGGTCGTCCCCACCACGTCCACGAACTCGCCGGGGCTGAAGAGATCCACGGTGAGGGTCTGGCCGACCTGATAGGCGCTCACCGCCTCCGTCTTCTGGAGCCGGATCTCGCGCAGGACGCGCATCGCGGAGGCCACCCCCGCCTTCTTGTAGACGCCGGCCATCGCCTTGGTCACGTTCTTCTTTCTGAGCTCGAACCCGAGCTGCAGGGCGTCGTAGCCGTGGGTGGGCTTGGTGCGGACGCCGACCACCGTGCAGGGCCCCGCCTCCACCACGGTCACCGGGATGAGGTTGCCGTCCTCCCCGAAGACCTGGGTCATGCCCTTCTTGCGCCCGATCAGCCCTTCCTTCATCGCCATGACGCGATCCCTCTAGAGCTTGATCTCGACGTCGACGCCACTCGGCAGGTCGAGCTTCATCAGCGCGTCCACCGTCTGCGGAGTCGGGTCCAGGATGTCGATGAGCCGCTTGTGGGTCCGCATCTCGAACTGCTCGCGTGACGTCTTGTCCACGTGGGGAGAGCGCAGTACGGTCCATCGGTTGATGATGGTGGGCAGCAGCACCGGACCGGTGACGCGCGCGCCCGTCCGGCGCACGGTCTCCACGATCTCCTTCATGGAGCGGTCCAGGAGATTGTGGTCGTACGCCTTCAGGCGGATGCGGATCTTCTGGTCGGCGCTGACGGTGACCATATATTAGTCCAGGATCTCCGCGACCACGCCGGCCCCGACCGTGCGGCCCCCCTCCCGAATCGCAAACCGCAGCTCCTTCTCCATCCCAATCGGCTGGATCAACTCGATCACCATCGCCACGTTGTCCC
>Ga0207646_10001249_pt1 | contig 31870 bp, 25 predicted proteins | sample KBSK5502metaG_FD_184343 | JGI IMG/M metagenome (GOLD analysis project Ga0207646, IMG submission 184343) | Corn, switchgrass and miscanthus rhizosphere microbial communities from Kellogg Biological Station, Michigan, USA - KBS K5-50-2 metaG... | ecosystem: Host-associated > Plants > Roots >... | reverse complement strand
GAACTCCTCGGCGCGCCGGTCCCCCTCGCGCTCAGGTAGCCACTCAACCAGCCGCCGCCGGCCTGGGCACCCACGCATCACCCCTGATCAGCAACCCCCGGCCGACTTCAAGATCACGTAAGTTCGGACTAACCGGATCCGGTCGCCCATGGGCTCTTGCCATATCCGGTACCCGGGGAAGTCTTCTTGCAGGTCAGCAAGCTCCCGTTGACGGGCGTGGCGTTCATCTGCATCACTCATGACGCCATACTAGCTCAAGAGACCTAGGGTACCCAAGGTGCCCAAGGAACCCTCGGGTCTCATGTCTGCCAGGGGATACCTACGCTGGCCGGGTGACCATTGATCATCTCACCGGGGAGCCTGCCTACCTGCAGCTTGCCCGTATCCTGCGCGAGATGATCACATCGGGGGAGATCGCTCCACGACAGCCGATGCCGTCGATCAAGAGCATCACCCAGCGCTATGGGGTTGCCAAAGGCACCGCCGAGAAAGCCCTCGGGGTCCTGCGAGACGAAGGCCTTGTCGTCACGGTCCCTGGGCGCGGCATCTACGTGACCGACCGCTGACCGCTTCAGCAGTCGAGCACTTGCGGGTTCGTCAGTGACGACATCATCGCCACCACGGACAACAAGCAGGTCCTGATCGCGCCGCTCGACCTCGCCGACCGTGCCTCGGTGGCCGCGTTCACCAGCGCCTGGGAGGGCCCGTTGCACATCCTGGTCAACAACGCCGGGGTGATGGCGTGCCCGGAGGCGCGCACCCCGGAGGGCTGGGAGATGCAGTTCGCCACCAACCACCTCGGCCACTTCGGCCTCGCGACAGGACTGCACCGGGCGCTCGCGGCAGCGGGCGGGGCCCGGGTCGCCTCGGTCAGCTCGTCCGCGTACCTGCGCTCCCCGGTCGTGTTCGACGACATCCACTTCCGGGTGCGCGAGTACGAGCCGTGGGCCGCGTACGGCCAGTCCAAGACGGCGAACGTGCTGTTCGCGGTCGAGGCGAGCAAGCGCTGGGCGGCCGACGGCATCACGGTCAACGCGCTCATGCTCGGCGCCATTCGGACCGGCCTCCAGCGCTACGTCACAGAGGCCGACCTGGACCGGCTGCGCGCCCAGGCCGGCAGCGAGCCGACCCACTGGAAGACGCCCGAGCAGGGCGCGGCCACCTCGGTCCTCGTGGTCACGTCGCCGCAGCTCAACGACATCGGCGGCCGGTACTTCGAGGACTCCAACGAGGCGGGGCCGAACCGGCCGGGCAGCCGGCGGGGCGTCGCCGCGTACGCGCTGGACCCGGGCGCGGCCGCCCTGCTGTGGCAGGTCTCCGTCGACATGCTGGCCTCGTAGCGGGCAACGGCGGCGGACCTCGCGCGGCCGGTCCGCGCAACCCAGCCGCCGGCCGCCGGCTGCGGCCGAACCGCCTGCCCCTGCGGCTGCCACGACGCCCGGCGCACCGCAACTCGCGCAACCGGAATGTCGCTGGCCGGTGGCATGGTGGCAGCCGTGACTTCCGGGAGGCACTATGAGTGTTGTGACCCTCACGGACGCCTGGCCGAAACCGGGAGAGCCGTTCACGGTCAACGACCTGGACCGGATGCCCGACGACGGGCACCGTTACGAGTTGCTTGACGGGACGCTGATCGTGAGCCCGGCACCCGGGCCGCCGCATCAGCGGGTGGCGGCAGTGCTAGTAGTCCTCCTTGAGCTGGCATGCCCCGAGGAGCTTGTTGTCTTCCCGAACGTGGGCGTCCGTATCGGCCCGCGCAGCGCGCTGGAGCCGGATGTGGTGGTGGCACGGGCCGCTGACGTGAGCGGTGCCCGCCTGGCGAGGCCGCCGCTGCTGGTGGCGGAGATCCTGTCGCCGGATTCCGCGCTGCGGGACCTCAACTTGAAGAAGGCCGCCTACGAGAGGTTCGGCATCCCCTCTTACTGGGTCATCGACCCCGACCTGGGTCAGCCAAGCCTCCGGGCGTTCGAGCTGGTGAACGGCGAATACCGGGAGGAGCCACAGGCGGCAGGGGACGTGCCGTTCCGCGCTGAGCGGCCGTTCCCCGTGGAGATCGTGCCGTCCCGCCTCGTGGCCAAGCTGCGCGCCCGGTAACGCGCAGAGTTTCCCGCGCCCGCAGGCGCTGATTTCCTGCGCCCTTCCCGCGCGCGCGGGCGCCGGCCGGCTAGTCGTTGTCTTGGTGGTGGCGGATGCTCTGCGGCTCCGCCGTCCAGATCACCCACGCGGTCCACGACTGTGCGGTGTCGCTGCCCGGGATCTTGGACGGCCCGGTGATGTACAGGCCCTCGCGCTGGAAGTTGCCACGGGAGGCGTAGCAGCCGCCGACCGGGCGGAAGTTGACGTCACATACGTTGTTGCCGGTGACCTGCATCAGCGTCTGGGCCTCCGGGCTGAAGGTCCGCACCATGTACTGGTTGAACCCGGGCAGCCCGTTCGTGCCGGTGCAGCGGACCACCCTGTGCCCGGCGCTGCTGCACGGCTTCCACGGCGTGCCGACCTCGTTGCCGTTGGGCAGGGCCCACCCGGCGTGCACGTAGACGTAGCCCTGTACGCCGTTGTAGGTCACCGTGATGGGGTCCTTGCCCTTCAGCCGGTTGCCGACCGCGCAGGTGCCGTTCGGGAACCCCAGCGCCCCCCTGGACCTGTTGGGGGGGTTCCCGCGAGCGTAGCCACCGCAGAACACCGTGGTCGGCGAGACGGTGATGGTGCGGTAGGTCTGGATGGTGTTGATCGAGACCGCGGTGCTGCCGCTGTGCCCACCGGGCGGCGGATCCTTGGCGGTGACCGCCTTGCCCACGTGGATGACCAGGAAGCCGCCGACGACGATCGCGGCGATCACGAGCAGGTTACGCATGCGTGCCTCCGTATTCATCGGCGGGGCCGTAACCGGCCGCGTCACGCTCCACCCGGACGCGGAACCCGGACCTGCGCACGACCAGCGCCACGGCCGCCAGCACGATCACGATCAGCAGAGCCCAGAGGGTCTGGGTGAACACCGACCACCAGAACCCGGGCGCCGGGTCGGCCGCCACCCGGAACTCCAGCAGGGTCGCGGCGGCCGCGCCGAGGTTCGCGTGCCCGACGGACAGCCGCCCGGAGGCGATGGCCACGATGTCGCTCACGTAGGCGCCGGGCTTGGCGCCCGTCGGCACCACCAGTTCGAGGGGGATGCGGATCGCGTGGTGCGGTGCGAGCTGCACCGACGCCATCCCCGGCTGGACCCAGGACGGGGGCACGGCCCGGCCGCCGCCCCGCGGGTCGCGCTGAACCACGACCCGGATCGACTCGGGCCGGGTCCCGGCGTTGACCACCGACACGCCCGGCAGCGCTACGCTCTGGCCAGGATGCGCCACCCCGGACAGGCGGACCGGGCCCGGCTGGATCCCGACCCCTATGCTCGCCTGCGCGGCCTGCGGGAGCGCCACCAGGGCGCCGGCGAGCACGGCGGGCACCAGCGCGCCTAATAGCCCCCGCAGGTGCATGAGCCCGCCTCGCGTTCCGCTTGTCCTGCCCGGCACGTTCGCTTGTCCTACCGGCATTGTCCTACCCGGAAACCGGTGCCCACATTGACGGCTGAGGCACCACATGCGCCTCAGGCGTTGCGTGTTACGGATTGTCATGCTGTCATCGTGAATGGTCAAGGCCCGGGCGGGGCAGAGGGACCCGGCGAAGGCCCCAAAGACGGCTGGGCGGTCGGGCGGTTTAGCTTGACGTCGAGAGACTTTGTTCCTACGGTGGAAGCAGGGATAGCTCGACATCAAGATACTTTGAGCCCCGGATCGGTATCCCGGGAGACTGCGGCAGGATGCTAAGGACACCGCGCGAAGAGCACCTCAGTAGGAGGAGGCGAGCCACGCCATGACGGCGAACAGCTTCGGGAGCCGGGCCACGCTGCGAGCCGGCGGGACCGAGCACGTGATCTACCGGCTGGACGCGGTCAAGGGGGCGGACAGCCTGCCGTTCAGCCTCAAGGTGCTGCTGGAGAACCTGCTGCGCAACGAGGACGGCAGGCAGGTCACGGCCGGCCACATCAGCGCGCTCGCGGAGTGGGACCCGGCCGCCGAGCCCGCGACCGAGATCCAGTTCATCCCGGCCCGCGTCATCCTCCAGGACCTCACCGGCGTCCCCGCCGTCGTCGACCTGGCCGCCATGCGTGAAGCTATGCGCGGCCTGGGCGGCGACCCGGCCAAGATCAACCCGCTGGTGCCGGCCGAGCTGGTCATCGACCACTCGGTGGTGGCGGACGTGTTCGGCCGCCCGGACGCGTTCGACCGCAACGTCGACCTGGAGTTCCAGCGCAACAGGGAGCGGTTCGCGTTCCTGCGCTGGGGGCAGCAGGCGTTCAGCCGGTTCAAGGTCGTGCCGCCGGGCACCGGCATCGTGCACCAGGTCAACATCGAGTACCTGGCCCGGGTCGTGATGACCCACGACGGGACCGCCTACCCGGACACCTGCGTCGGCACCGACTCGCACACCACCATGCAGAACGGCCTGGGCGTGCTGGGCTGGGGCGTCGGCGGCATCGAGGCCGAGGCGGCCATGCTCGGCCAGCCGATCAGCATGCTGATCCCCAAGGTGGTCGGGTTCCGGCTCACCGGCGAGCTGCCGGACGGCGCCACCGCCACCGACCTGGTGCTCACCATCACCGAGATGCTCCGCCGGCACGGCGTGGTCGGCAAGTTCGTCGAGTTCCACGGCGAGGGGGTGGCCGCGGTGCCCGTGGCCAACCGGGCCACGATCGGCAACATGAGCCCCGAGTTCGGCTCCACCTGCGCGATCTTCCCGATCGACGACGAGACGCTGACGTACCTGCGGCTCACCGGCCGGCCGGCGGACCGGGTCGCGCTGGTCGAGGCGTACGCCAGGGAGCAGGGCCTGTGGCACGACCCGCGGCGGGGCGCCCGGTACTCCGAGGAGCTGTCGCTCGACCTGGGCACGATCGTCCCGTCGCTGGCCGGCCCGAAGCGGCCGCAGGACCGGGTGGCGCTCGCCGACGCCAAGGCCGCGTTCCGCGAGGCTCTGGGGTCTTACGTGCAGCTGGACCGGCTGGACGGTGAGATCGCCGACACCTTCCCCGCGTCCGATCCGTTCGCGCCCAACCGGGAGAACGGCGACGAAGCCCAGGCCAGCCCGCCCGCCAGGGGCACCGCCGCGGACCGGGCGTCCACGCCGATCGAGGTCACTCTGGAGGACGGCACCACCACCTCGGTCGACCACGGCTCGGTGGTGATCGCGGCGATCACCTCGTGCACCAACACCTCCAACCCATCGGTGATGGTCGGTGCCGCGCTGCTGGCCCGCAACGCGGTGGAGGCAGGGCTGGCGCGCAAGCCCTGGGTGAAGACCACGCTGGCGCCCGGCTCCAAGGTGGTCATGGACTACTACGACCGGGCCGGCCTGCTGCCCTACCTGGACAAGCTCGGCTTCAACCTGGTCGGCTACGGCTGCACCACCTGCATCGGCAACTCCGGCCCGCTGCCCGAGGCGATCAGCCAGGCGGTCGCGGACAACGACCTGGCGGTCGTCTCCGTGCTGTCCGGAAACCGCAACTTCGAGGGGCGGATCAACCCGGACGTCAAGATGAACTACCTGGCGTCCCCGCCGCTGGTCGTGGCGTACGCGCTCGCCGGCACGATGGACATTGACATGCAATACGATCCGCTCGGCAGCCGTGGCGACGGGACGCCGGTGTACCTGCGGGATATCTGGCCGTCGCCGGCCGAAGTCGCCGAGGTGGTCAGGTCCGCGGTGGCCGCCGAGATGTTTTCCCGCGACTACGCGGACGTGTTCGAGGGCGACGACCGCTGGCGTGCGCTGCCGGTGCCCGAGGGTGACACGTTCGCCTGGGACCCCGGCTCCACCTACGTGCGCCACCCGCCGTACTTCGACGCGATGACCGCCGAGCCGGAGCCGGTCGCCGGCATCCACGGTGCCCGGGTGCTTGCCATGCTCGGCGACTCGGTGACCACCGACCACATCTCGCCGGCCGGCGCGATCAAGACCGACAGCCCGGCGGGCCAGTACCTCACCGGGCACGGCGTGGAACGGCGCGACTTCAACTCCTACGGCTCCCGGCGCGGCAACCACGAGGTGATGATCCGCGGCACGTTCGCCAACATCCGGCTGCGCAACCAGCTCGCCCCCGGCACCGAGGGCGGGGTGACCGTGAAGCTGCCCGGCGGTGAGCAGATGAGCATCTACGACGCGTCGCGGCGCTACGCCGGCGAGGGAACCCCGCTGATCGTGCTCGGCGGCAAGGAGTACGGCTCCGGCTCGTCACGGGACTGGGCCGCCAAGGGCACGCTGCTGCTCGGGGTCCGCGCGGTGCTGGCCGAGTCGTTCGAGCGGATCCACCGGTCCAACCTGATCGGCATGGGCGTGCTGCCGCTGCAGTACCGGCCGGGGGAGTCGGCGGCGTCGCTCGGGCTGACCGGCCGCGAGACCTACGACGTCGTGGGCGTGGAGGAGATGAACTCCGGGCCGGTGCCGCGCGAGGTGACCGTCAGTGCCGACGGGCGGGAGTTCCGGGCGGTTGTCCGGATCGACACCCCGGGCGAGGCCGAGTACTTCCGGCATGGCGGGATCATGCAGTACGTTCTTCGTTCACTGCTGGCCCGTGATTCACACTGAACCCGGCTGGCGGAACGCACGGCTCGCGGTAGCACAGATCGCGCGGGAGAACAGGTAACGTAACCGGAAATGCCCGAGATGTTATTTTTGCACCGCTGGCCAGGGGCTGATCGCGCGGCTCCATGGCCAGGCGGTAACGTGGCCGGAGATGTCCGAGCCCGCTGTGCGCCCTGTCCCGGCCAAGGCAAGGACCGGTGGCCGCAACTGGGCCTTCGCGCTGTTCGTGACCGGCATTCTCGCGCTCGCGTTCAACCTGCGCGGCGCGATCGCCGGGCTGCCCCCGGTCTTTCCGGAGCTGGCTTCGGCGCTGCATTTGTCCCCGGCGGCGGTCGCGCTACTGGCGGCCGCCCCCGTGCTGTGCTTCGGTGTGTTCTCGTTCGTGGCCGCCCCGCTGGCCCGCCGGTTCGGCGAGGAGCGGGTGCTGCTGGCCTCGCTGGTGCTGCTCGCTGCGGGGCTGCTCGCGCGCGGCGGCTGGCCCGGGCCGATGCTGTTCCCCGGCACGGTGCTGGCCGGCGCCGCGATCGCGGTGATGAACGTGCTGCTGCCCAGCCTGGTCAAGCGGCGCCGCCCGGAGCAGGCCGGCCTGCTGATCGGCGTGTACCTGCTAGCCATGGTCGCTGGGGCGATCCTCGCCTCGCTGATCGCGGTGCCGGTGTACCAGTCCTCCGGCTCGGCCCGGCTGGCCCTGGGCCTGTGGGTGCTGCCGGCGCTGGCCGGGGCGCTGGCATGGCTGCCGCAGCGGCGGTTCCGGACCATACCGGCCGGCCCGCGCGGCGGCCCATCGGGCGCCCCGCCGCTGGTGAAGGTGTCCAGGCACGCGCTCGCCTGGCAAGTCATGGGCTACATGGGGCTGCAGAGCCTGATTTATTACTCGGCGCTCTCGTGGCTGCCGGTCATGCTGAGGGACCGGGGCGCGGGAGCGGAACACGCGGGCAGCCTGCTCGCCCTGATGAACTTCGGTAACGCGGTCACCGCGCTGCTGGTCCCGACGTTCGCCCAGCGGGCCAGGGACCAGCGGTGGCTGATCGGCGCCACGGCGATCATCACCGCCGCGGGGGTCGCGGGGATATGGTTCGCGCCGCTGCCCGGCGCGCCCGCCTGGACCCTGCTGCTCGGCCTGGGCCAGGGCTCCGCGCTGGGCCTGTCGATCTACTTCACCGCCGCCCGGGCCCCCGACTCGGTGACGGCCGCCTCGCTGTCGGCGTTCACCCAGGGCGGCGGGTACTTGGTGGCGACGGCCGGCCCGCTCATCGTCGGCTTCCTGCACGCGGCGACCGGCACCTGGACCGCGTCCGTCCTGGTGATGCTGGCCGTGATCGCCGTCGAGGGCATCGTCGGCTGGCCGACCGCCCGCCCCCGCACCCTGCCCGCCGCGCCCGTGCCCTAAAGCCTGCGCCACCCCGCCAAGCCCGCGCCACCCCGCCAAGCCCGGCTTCGGGGGGCATGAACGTGGCACCGAGGCCCCTCTAGCGGCATCAGCCTCGCATTCATGCCCCGTGGGCCCCGCGCCGGTGGGGGTGTGATGAACGCCACCCGCTAAGCCCGCGCCACCCCGCCAAGCCCGGCTTCGGGGGGCATGAACGTGGCACCGAGGCCCCTCTAGGGGCATCAGCCTCGCATTCATGCCCCGTGGGAGTGCGGGGCGCGACCAGAGCCGGCGGTGTGCGGGGCGCGACCGGAGCCGGCGGTGTGCGGGGTGCGGCCGGTGCCAGGTGTGCGCGGGGTGCGGGGCTGGTGCCCGTGGGGTGTGATGAACGCCATGAGGTGCGGCGCGGCGCGCGCGGGTAGCGTCGGGGCCAGCCATGCACGCCGACATCGCCGTGATCGCCGCCGCCGGGCTGTTCGTCGCCCTCGGCGGGTTCGTGCAGAGCGGTGTCGGGCTGGGGCTCGGCCTGATCGGCGCGCCGATGGTGACGCTGCTCGACCCGGCGCTGATGCCGGGCTCGATGCTGGTGGCCGGGGCCAGCCTGCCGGTGCTGATCCTGGCCAGGGAGGCGCTGCACACCGACTGGCCGGGCGTGTCGTGGGCGCTGGCGGGCCGGGTGGCCGGCACCGCGGGCGGGATCTGGGTGCTCGCCGTGCTGTCGCTGCGGGCCCTCGGCATCGTGGTCGGCGGCATGGTGCTCGCCGTGGTCGCCCTGTCCATCCGCGAGGCCGTCGTGCCCAGGAACCGCGTCACGCTGGTCACCGCGGGGGTGATCTCCGGGGTGACCGGCACCGCCACCTCGATCGGCGGCCCGCCCGTGGCGCTGCTGTACCAGGACCAGAGCGGCCCCCGGGTGCGGGCGACCCTGTCGGTGTTCTTCTCCGTGGGCAACAGCCTCGCGCTGTGCGCGCTCGCGCTCACCGGCCACCTGCCGGGGCGGGACGTGCTGGCCGGCCTGGTGTTCGTCGGGTGTGCCGCGGCCGGCTTCGCGGCCGCCGCCGGGCTGCGCCGGTTCCTCGACGCCGGGCGCACCCGGGCCGCGGTGCTGGCCGCCGCTGCCGGGTCGGCGCTGATCCTGATTGCGCACAGCATCCTGGGCTGAGCGCCCCGGCGCCCGCTGCCCAACGGCCGCGGCCGGGCGGACCTTCGGGGGCTCCGCGGCGCCCTTGCCATCCTGGGCGCAGGTAACTTACCGATCACCGGTAGCGTGGGCACGTCGCCCCCGGGGAGGTTGCCGCATGCTCGTGGCCGGCGTGGATTCCTCGACCCAGTCCACCAAGGTGATCTTGTGCGAGGCGGAGGACGGCACCATCGTGGGCCGGGGCAGCGCCCCGCACCCCGGCGGCACCGAGGTCGACCCCCTGGCCTGGCGGTACGCGCTGCAGCAGGCCGGGGAGGAACTGCTGTCCCGGGCGGATGCCGTCGGGATCGCCGGGCAGCAGCACGGCATGGTCGTGCTCGACGAGAACGCCGAGGTGATCCGGCCCGCGCTGCTCTGGAACGACCTGCGCTCCGCCGCCGCCGCCAGGGCGCTGGTCGAAGAGCGCGGGGCACGGTGGTGGGCGGAGCGCACGGGCAGCGTGCCGAACGCCTCGTTCACCGTGACCAAGCTGCGCTGGCTGGCCGGGCACGAGCCGGGCAACGCGGCCCGGGTGCAGGCGGTGATGCTGCCGCACGACTTCCTGACCTGGCTGCTGCTCGACGGGCCGCGGCTGGTCAAGGAGCCGGTCACCGACCGCGGCGACGCGTCCGGCACCGGGTACTTCTCGCCCGCCGACGGCGCCTGGCTGCCCGAGGTCGCCGCGGGCGCGCTGGGGCACCGGGTCGCCCTGCCCCGGGTGGCCAAGCCGGCCGAGGCCGTCGGCGAGACGGGCTGGGGCGCGGTGGTGTCGGCGGGCACCGGGGACAACATGGCGGCGGCGCTCGGCCTGGGCCTGGAGCCGGGCGAGGTCGCGGTGTCGATCGGCACCTCCGGCACCGCCTACGCGGTGACCACGGTGCCGTCCGCCGACCCCAGCGGCGCGGTCGCCGGTTTCGCCGACGCGACGGGGCGGTTCCTGCCGCTGGTCTGCACGATCAACGCCGCGCTTGTGCTTGACCGCGTGGCGGCGCTGCTCGGCACGGATGCGGCCGGGCTGGCCGCACGGGCGCTGGCCGCGCAGCCCGGTGCCGGCGGGCTCACCCTGCTGCCCTACTTCGACGGGGAACGCACGCCGGTCCGGCCCGGCGCCGCCGGCGTGCTGCGGGGCCTGACCACCCACAACGCCACGGCCGAGAACCTGGCCCGTGCCGCCGTGGAGGCGGTCCTCGCCTCGCTGGCCGACGTGGCGAGCCTGCTGCACCCCGGCGGCGCGCGGCCGCGCCGGGTGCTGCTCGTTGGCGGCGGCGCCCGGTCGCAGGCGGTCCGCGCGGCGGCACCGGGCATCTTCGGCTGCCCGGTGGACGTGCCGGATCCGGAGGAGTACGTGGCGCTCGGCGCGGCCCGCCAGGCGGCCTGGGCGCTGGCCGGCACCCCGGGCCCGCCCGCCTGGCCGCGCCGCCCCGCCCAGCGCTACGAGGGCCCCGCCGAGCCCGCCATCCTGGACCGCTTCACCGCGCTGAGGGACGCCACGGTCACCTGGGACGAGGTGGCACCGGATGAGAATTGACCCCGGGCCACGGCCGCGCCCGGGGCCCGGGCCGGCCGCCGGCCATCGTTCAGCAGGAAGGAACGCCGCGCCGCGACCACAGCTGCGTGCCGGGGTGCGCCAGCGGGCGGCCACGCGGCGGAAAGGAACGTGTGAGCCATGACCGCAGACGCGTACACGCCCGTCCCGGCCGACAAGTTCTCGTTCGGCATCTGGACGGTGGGCTGGCAGGGGGTGGACGTGTTCGGCCCCGCGGTCCGGCCGCCGATGCGCGCCGACCGCGCCGTGCGCAAGCTCGCCGAACTCGGCGCCTACGGGGTCAACTTCCACGACAACGACGTGTTCGACTTCGGCGCCGGCCCGGGGGAGCGGGACGCGCGGATCGCGGACTTCAAGCGGGCGCTCGTCGGCACCGGGCTGGTGGTGACCACCGCGACCACCAACCTGTTCTCGCACCCGATGTTCAAGGAGGGCGCGTTCACCGCCAACGACCGGGACGTGCGGCGGTTCGCCCTCACCAAGGTCATGCGCAACCTGGATCTCGCGGCCGAGCTGGGCGCCGGGGTCTACGTGTGCTGGGGCGGCAGGGAGGGCGCCGAATCCGGGGCCAGCAAGGACGTCCGCGCCGCGCTGGACAGGTACAAGGAGGCGTTCGACGTCCTCGGCGCTTACGTCCTGGACCACGGCTACGGCCTGCGGTTCGCCATCGAGCCCAAGCCGAACGAGCCGCGCGGCGACATCCTGCTGCCCACGGCCGGGCACGCGCTGGCGTTCATCAACGAGCTAGAGCACCCGGAGATCGTCGGCATCAACCCCGAGGTCGGGCACGAGGAGATGGCCAGCCTCAACTACGCGCACGCGATCACCCAGGCGCTGTGGCACGGCAAGCTGTTCCACATCGACCTGAACGGGCAGAACGGCCCAAGGTACGACCAGGACCTGCGGTTCGGCGCCGGCAACGCGCGCGGCGCGTTCTGGGTGGTGGACGCGCTGGAGGCCGGCGGGTACGACGGGCCGGTGCACTTCGACTACAAGCCGCCGCGCACCGAGGACGACGACGGGGTGTGGGAGTCGGCCGCCGCGTGCATGCGCAACTACCTGATCCTGCGGGACAAGGTCCGGGCGTTCCGCGCCGACCCCGAAGTCAAGGCGGCGCTCGCCGCGGCCCGGGTGGGCGAGCTTTCCGAGCCCACCCTGGCGGCGGGGGAGACCTGGCGGGACGTGGCAGGGTTCACCCCGGACATCGAGGCGCTGGCCGCCCGGGGCATGGCGTTCGAGCGCCTCGACCAGCTCGCGCTCGAGCACCTGTACGGCGTGCGCTAGCGGCGGACCGCGCGCTGGCCGCGGCTACGCGGTTCGTTCGCGGCCGCGCGTGCCGCTGCGGCGCGGAATAATCCGTTTGCCCAGCTTGTTGCCGGGGGGCTACGGTCAAGAGACCCCCGATTCCGCCGCCGGCGGTTCAGACCCGCGTGCCAGGCACGCATGTACCCGAAACGGATGACCTGCCATGCTGGCCCGCCGGTTCCCCGTGCTCGCCCACCGCGACTTCCGGCTGCTCCTCGCGGACCGGCTGCTCGCGCCGGGAGCCTTCGCGTTCTCCCTGGTCGGGGTGTCGTTCGCGGTGCTGGACGCGACCGGGTCCACCGCGGACCTGTCCTACGTGCTCGCCGCGCAGATCCTCCCGTCGCTGGTGTTCGCCCTGGTCGGCGGGGTGTTCGCGGACCGGTTCGCGCCGCAGCGGGTCATCGTCGCGGCCAACCTGATGATCGCGGCCGGCGAGGGCGGGTTCGGCCTGCTGGTCCTGCTCGGCCAGCCGCGGCTGTGGCAGATGATCGCCCTGGAGACGCTCAGCGGCGCCGGCATGGCCGTGTTCTATCCCGCCTCGCAGGCGCTGCTGCCCCGGCTCGTGCCGGACAGCGTCCTCCAGGAGGCCAGCGCCATGAGCAGGCTGGCGATGAACGCGGCGCAGATGGCCGGCGCCGCGATCGCGGGCGTGTTCGTGGCCGCGGCAGGGCCGGGCTGGGCGCTGGCCACCTGCGGGATCGGCATGCTCGGCACGGTGCCGCTGCTGCTGGCCATCCGCGCCCCCGGCGCCGAGCGCACGCAGGCCCCCAGCGTGCTCGGCGAACTGCGGGAAGGCTGGTCGGCGTTCGCCTCCCGCCGCTGGCTGTGGGCCACCACGATGCAGTACAGCGTGGTCCTCGCCGCCTGGTACGGCGCGTTCCAGGTACTGGGGCCCGTGGTTGCCCGGGCGCACCTGGGCGGCCCGGCGGCGTGGGGCCTGATCACCGCGGCCGACGCGGTGGGCCTGATCGCCGGCGGCCTGATCGCGTTGCGACTCACCGTCCAGCGGCCGATCCTGTGCGTAGTGCTCATCGGCGCGACCTGCGCGATCTCGCCGCTGGCCCTGGCGGCGCTGTGGCCGCTGCCGGTGATCTGCGTGGCAGCGGTCGGCCTCGGCGCCGCGGTGGAGTTCATGATGGTCCAGTGGACGGTCACGATGGCCCGCAAGGTCCCGCCGGAGTTGCTCGCCCGGGTGTCCGCCTACGACGTGCTCGGCTCGGTGGCGGCGATGCCACTCGGCGCGCTGGCGGTCGGGCCGATCGCCGCGGCGGTCGGGGTGTCCGTCACCCAGTACGGCGCCGCCGCGCTGATCGTCGTCGCCTCGGGGCTCGCCCTGCTCGCGCCGGAGGTCCGTCAGTTGCGGGCCACGGCACCGGTGGCCACGGCGGGGGCCCTGCCGGACGGGGCAGGTCCCGCCCCGGCGGGGGAGCGGCCGGCCCGCGCCGGGGCGGAAGCGGCATAGGCCGGGGCCAAGGCTCTTGGCGGGTTCCCGGGGTCGTCCCCGGGCCACCAGGGCGCGCGGACATCCGGACCTTTCGTGCGAGTACTGCAGGGGCGGAAATAGACTCGGCTGAAGTCCCGCCCTTGCCAGGGGGAGGTCCCGCCCCGGCCGGGGGAGGTTCCGTGCCCCGGGCCGACGACTAGGGAGCCGCGCACGTGAGGATGCTGGAGTCCATCGCAAGCCCGCGAGATCTGAAAGCACTCACCCCTGACCAGCTCCCCGCCCTGGCCAGCGAGATCCGTGACGTCCTGATCGAGACGGTGTCGAGAACCAGCGGCCACCTCGGGCCGAACCTCGGCGTCGTGGAGCTCACCATCGCGCTGCACCGGGTCTTCGACTCGCCGTCGGACCGGATCGTCTTCGACACCGGCCACCAGTCCTACGTGCACAAGCTGCTCACCGGGCGGTATCCCCGGTTCGGCACGCTGCGGCAGCGCGGCGGCCTGGCCGGGTATCCGTGCCAGGCCGAGTCCGAGCACGACATCGTGGAGAACTCACACGCGTCCACCAGCCTGTCCTACGCCGATGGGCTCGCCAAGGCCTACCGGCTGCGCGGGGAGAACCGCAGCGTGGTGGCGGTCGTCGGCGACGGCGCGCTCACCGGCGGGATGGCCTGGGAGGCGCTGAACAACATCGCGGTCGCCAAGGACTCGCGCCTGGTGATCGTCGTCAACGACAACGGCCGGTCCTACCAGCCCACGATCGGCGGGCTGGCGACCAACCTGGCCGCGGTGCGCGCCTCCCAGCGGTACGAGCAGGTGCTGGACTACATCAAGACCTCGCTGTCGCGCACCCCGCTGGTCGGCCCGCCGCTGTACGACACGCTGCACGGCATCAAGAAGGGCCTCAAGGACGTGCTCCAGCCGCAGGTGCTGTTCGAGGACCTCGGCATCAAGTACCTCGGCCCCGTGAACGGGCACGACGAGCAACTGGTCGAGCACATGCTGCGCCGCGCCCGGGACTTCGGCGGCCCGGTGATCGTGCACGTCATCACCCGCAAGGGGTTCGGTTACCCGCTCGCCGAGCAGAACGAGGAAGACTGCCTGCACCAGGTGCCCGCCGCGCCGTCCCCCGCGCAGGCCGCCACTGTGCCCAAGCGGACCTGGTCGGAGGTGTTCGGCGACGAGCTCCTCGCGATCGGCGCGCGGCGCCCCGACGTGGTGGCGATCACCGCGGCGATGCTGCACCCCACCGGGCTGGCCCCGTTCGCGCGCGCCTACCCGGACCGCGTCTTCGACGTGGGCATCGCCGAGCAGCACGCGATGACCAGCGCGGCCGGCCTGGCCTTGGGCGGGCTGCACCCGGTAGTCGCGATCTACGCGACGTTCCTCAACCGCGCGTTCGACCAGCTGCTCATGGACGTGGCGCTGCACCGGCTCCCGGTCACCGTGGTGCTGGACCGGGCCGGGGTCACCGGCCCCGACGGGCCCAGCCACCACGGCATGTGGGACGGCTCGATCCTGCAGGTGGTGCCGGGGCTGAAGATCGCGGCGCCGCGGGACGCCGCGCGCGTCGCCGAGCTGCTCAGCGAGGCGGTGGCCGTCGCCGACGGCCCCACCGTGGTGCGGTTCCCGAAGGGCACCGTCGGCGGCGAGGCGGAGGCGTGCGGACGGCTGGGCGGAATGGACGTGCTTTACCAGCCCGCCGGCGCCGCCGCCCGCGACGTGCTGCTCGCCGGGGCCGGCGTCATGTCGGTCATGTGCGTGCAGGCCGCGTCCCGGCTGGCCGACCAGGGCATCGGCGTCACCGTGGTGGACCCGCGCTGGGTCAAGCCGGTGGACCCGGCGCTCGCCCGGGCGGCCGCGGGGCACCGGCTCGTGGTGACCGTCGAGGACAACGGCCTGGCGGGCGGCTTCGGGGACGCGGTGTGCCGGCTGCTGCGCGAGGCCGGCGTGGCCACCCCGGCGCAGACCTACGGCCTGCCGCAGCAGTTCCTGGCGCACGGGAAGCGCGAGGAGATCCTCGAAGACGCCGGCCTCGTGCCGCAGCACCTCGCCCGCCGGATCACCGAGGCGGTCGCGCGGCTGACGCCGGAGCTTGCCGACCACACGCAAGCCTGACCTCCCGGAGCACACCCCGATGACCACCCTGTCCGTCGCTGTCGTGGGCTCCGGCCCGGCCGGGCTCTACACCGCTGAGGCGCTCATCAAGCAGGGGGCCGCGCTGGAGGTGCCGTGCCGTGTGTCGGTCGACGTGATCGACCGGCTGCCGACCCCCTACGGCCTGGTGCGCTACGGCGTCGCCCCCGACCACCCGTCCATCAAGTCCATCGCCGAGTACCTGCGCGGCGTCCTCGAACACGACGACGTGCGCTTCGTGGGCGGGGTCCGGCTCGGCGGCGAGGTCACCAGGGAGGACCTGCTCGGCTCCTACGACGCCGTGGTCTACGCGACCGGCGCGATGCGCGACCGGCGGATGGGCATCGACGGCGAGAACCTGCCCGGCAGTTGCGCGGCGACCGACTTCGTGAACTGGTACTGCGGCCACCCGGACAGCGACCCCGGCTCGTTCAGCCTGGACGCCGAGTCCGTGGCCGTGGTTGGGGTGGGCAACGTCGCGGTAGACGTGGCCCGGGTGCTCATCCGGGACCCCGACGAGCTGCGCAGCACCGACGTGCCACAGCCGGTGCTGGAGACGCTGATGGCCAGCAAGGTCCGCGAGGTCCACGTGATCGGCCGGCGCGGCAGCGCCCAGGCCAAGTTCACCACCAAGGAACTCCGCGAACTGGGGGAACTGGCCGGCGTCGACATCGTGGTCGGTGCGGGTGAGGCGGACCCGGACGCGTTCGACGCCACCGGTCGCAGCAGCGCGCTGGCCGGCTCCGACCGCCGGGTGCGCGGCAACCTGGCCGTGATCAGCGACTGGGCGGCGCGGGTGCCGGCCGGGCACCCGCGGCGGCTGGTGCTGCGGTTCTGGCTGCGGCCGGTCCGGGTGGAGGGCACCGGGCACGTCACCGGGCTGACCGTGGAACGGACGAGGATCGACGAGAACGGGGCGCTGACCGGGACCGGGGAGCTGGAGACGATCCCGGCGCAGATGGTGCTGCGCAGCGTGGGGTACCAGAGCGTGCCGCTGCCCGGGGTGCCGTTCGACGAGCGCAGCCACACCGTGCCGAACGACGGCGGCCGGGTGCTCGGGCCGGACGGCGCGCCGCTGCCACGCGAGTACGTCGCCGGGTGGCTCAAGCGCGGGCCCACCGGGGTGATCGGCACCAACAAGTCCGACGCCGCGCAGACCGTCCGTGCCCTGCTGGAAGACCTGTGCCCCGGCGGGGCGCGGGGCGGTGACCCGGTGCGCCCCGGAGCGATGGAAGCCCTGCTGGCCGCCCGCGCGGTGGCCCCGGTCAGCTACGCCGACTGGCTGAGGGTGGAGCGGGCCGAGGCGGAACTTGCCGCCGCGCTGGGCCGCGGCGCGCGGGTGAAGCTGCCCAGCCGCGCGGAGATCGACGCCCGCTGCCGCGGCGGGCGCTGATTTGCCGTGTTTGCCCGGTAGTTTCGCAGGTTGGGCATCCCGGGAGTTGTGCTCCGCAGGGCGCTGGGGACAATAAATGCGTGAGTATAGAACAGGACGGGGCACGGCAGAACGGGCAAACGAGGCTGGACGGGGTGGCTCCCAGCGGCGTGGCGGTCCCGCCGGTCGGGGACGGCGGCGCGCCGCAGCCACTGCCCGACCGGCGGTTCCTCGACCGTGAGGAGAGCTGGCTCCGGTTCAACCAGCGGGTCCTCGAACTCGCCGAGGACGACCGCGTGCCGCTGCTGGAACGCGTGCGGTTCCTGTCCATCTTCGCCAGCAACCTGGACGAGTTCTTCATGGTGCGGGTCGCCGGCCGGATCCGCCGGATGGCCACCGGCCTGCCGGTGGAGGGGGCCAGCGGGCTTGCGCCGGGGCAGATCCTCGCCAACACCCTGGAGACCGCCCGCGAGCTGAGCCTGCGGCACGCCGAGTGCTTCCGCGACGTGGTCCAGCCCGCCCTGGCCGAGCACGGCGTCGAGATCCTGCGCTGGAAGGAACTGTCCGACGCCGAGCAGGAGGACCTGCACCGGCTGTTCCGGGAGCGGATCTACCCGGTGCTCACGCCGCTGCTGGTCGACCCGGCGCACCCGTTCCCCTACATCTCCGGCCTGTCGCTGAGCCTGGCCGTGATGATCGCCGACGCGCGCACCGGTGCCACCATGTTCGCCAGGGTCAAGGTGCCGCCGCTGCTGCCCAGGTTCCTCACCGTGGCCAAGCGCCGGTTCGTGCCGCTGGAGGACGTGATCGCCGCGCACCTCACCGACCTGTTCGCCGGCCTGGACATCCTGGAGCAGCACGTGTTCCGGGTCACCCGCACGCGCGACCTCGAGGTGGACGAGGACGTCACCGAGGACCTGATGCAGTCCCTGGAGCGGGAACTGCAAAAGCGCCGCTTCGAGCCGGCCGTGCGGCTCGAGGTGGAGGACTCCATCTCCAGCGACGTGCTCGACAAGCTGGTCACCGAACTGGGCATCGACCACCGCGCCGTCTACCACCTGCCCGCGCCGCTGGACCTGTCCGGCCTGTCGGTGATCGCCGACGAGGACCTGCCGCAGCTGAAGTACCCTCCGTTCGTCCCGTCCGAGTCGGCCCTGCCGCAGGACACCGACATCTTCACCACGCTCGCCCGGCAGGACGTGCTGGTCCACCACCCGTACGACTCGTTCACCACCACCGTGGAGCGGCTGATCGAATCGGCCGCCGCGGACCCCGGGGTGCTGGCGATCAAGCAGACCCTGTACCGGACCAGCGACACCTCACCGATCGTGGACGCGTTGATCGACGCGGCCGAGGCCGGCAAGCAGGTGGTGGTGGTCGTGGAACTCAAGGCGCGGTTCGACGAGCGCGCCAACATCATCTGGGCGCGCAAGCTGGAGGAAGCCGGCTGCCACGTGGTGTACGGGATCGTCGGCCTGAAGACGCACTGCAAGATGGCCCTGGTGGTCCGTGAGGAGCCGGACGGCTCGCTGCGCCGCTACTGCCACATCGGCACGGGCAACTACCACCCGACGACCGCCCGGCTGTATGAGGACTTCGGCCTGCTCACCGCCGATCCCACCGTCGGGGAGGACGCCTCCGACCTGTTCAACCACCTCACCGGGTACACCCGCCAGAGCGCCTACCGGCGGTTCCTGGTCGCCCCGGCGGCGCTGCGCGGGGGCCTCCTGGAGCGGATCGAGCAGCAGGTGGCCCGGCAGGCCCGCGGCGAGCGGGCCCGGATCCAGCTCAAGTGCAACGCGATCATCGACGAGGCCGTCATCGATGCGCTGTACCGGGCGTCGATCGCGGGCGTGCCGGTGGACCTGTGGGTGCGCGGCATCTGCGGGCTGCGGCCGCAGATCCCCGGGCTGTCCGAGACCATCCGGGTGCGCAGCATCCTCGGCCGGTTCCTTGAGCACTCCCGGATCTACGCGTTCGGGCACGGCGACGACCCCGGCAGCGAGGTGTGGATCGGTTCCGCCGACCTGATGCACCGCAACCTCGACCGCCGGGTCGAGGCGCTGGTGCGCGTGGCCGACCCGGCGCAGCAGGCCGAACTGCGCGCGCTCGTCGGCCTGGCGATGGACGAGGGCACCGCGTCCTGGTGGCTGGACGGGGACGGCACCTGGACGCGGCATCACCTGGACCCGGACGGGAGCCCGCTCCGCGACCTGCAGCAGTACCTGATCGCCAACCGGCGCGCACGGCCCGCGGATGGCTGACCCCGCGCCCGGCGAGATCCAGGCCGCGGGCGCGGTGCTGTGGCGGGCACGGACGGGTGGCATCGAGACCGTCCTGGTGCACCGGCCACGGTACGACGACTGGAGCTTCCCCAAGGGAAAGAGCATGCCCGGGGAGCATGTGCTGCTGACCGCGGTCCGGGAGGTCGAGGAGGAGACCAGCGTGCGGCCCGCCCTCGGGCGCAGGCTCGCCACGCAGCACTACCACGTGGGCGGGCAGCCCAAGCGGGTCGAGTACTGGGCCGCGCGGCCCTTGTCGGCCGAGCGGTTCACGCCGGGGGACGAAGTGGACGCCCTCGCGTGGCTGCCGGTGCCCGCGGCGAGGGAGCGGCTGAGCTACCCCCGTGACGTCGGTCTCCTGGACGGCTTCGCCGCCGGCCCGGCCGACTCCGCACCGCTGATCCTGCTCCGCCACGCCGGCGCCGTCGCCAAAAAGGCGTGGCGGAAGGCCGGCCACACCGACGACGGGCCCCGCCCCCTGTCCGACCAGGGCCGGGTGCAGGCCAAGATGCTGGCCGATCTGCTGGGCGCGTTCGCGCCCGCCCGGGTGGTCAGTTCGGCGGCACGGCGTTGCGTGGACACCGTCGTCCCCTACGCCGAGCGGATCGGCGTCCGGGTCGAATCCGAGCCCGCGTTCACCGTGGACGATACCGCCTCCGGCGGCGGCCAAGCGGACTGGACGCCCGGCCAGGACGCGCACCGGCGGATCACCGAGACGGCCCGGTCCCGCCGACCGGTGATCATCTGCGCGCACCGGCAGAACCTGCCCTGGCTGCTCGCCGAGGCCTGCGCGGCGGTCGGCGCGCCGGTGCCGGACGGCCCGCCGCTGCAGCGTGGCGCGTTCTGGGTGCTCCAGAGGGCCGGGGGGCGCTTGGCCTCAGCCGAGCAGCATCAGGTGGAGGCCGGCGCGGCCGGCTGAGGTTCCCGGGCGGCCGCGGGCAGGCGGCGCAGGCCCGCCGGGTCCCAGTCCAGGGTCGCCGGGATGGCGCCCTCGAACACCAGCAGCCATCGCTTGACGTCGGTCCCGGTGCCGCCGCTGTACCCGCCGAGCCCGGTCCCGGCGACGACCCGGTGGCACGGCACGATCAGTGCGACCGGGTTGGACGCCATGATCTGGCCGACCACCCGGGCGGGTGGCACGGTGCCGCCCGGCCCGGCCGTCGCCTCGACGCCGGCCAGGGCCGCCAGGGCGCCGTAGGTGATGGTTTGCCCGAAGCCCACCGTGGCGTGCAACACCGCCAGCACGGTGCGCCGCGCCCCGTTCGCGGCACCCAGGTCCACGGGAACGTTGAACGACTTCAGTCGGCCGCCGAAGTACTCCTCGAGTTCCTCGAGGGCGGCCTCCAGGAGCCCGGACGCCAGCCTGCCAAGCGCCGGCCCGGGGCCGGGCGGCGAGCCGTAGGTGACCCGGGCCACCCCGGCGTCGGTGCAGGCCACGGACACCTGGCCCACGGGCGTTTCCAGGCTGCCCCAGCCGAGTTCTGTCACGCCGTCCATTCTGCCTGCCGGTTCGGACAGTGCTGGCCCGGGGGAGCGACCCCCCGGAGCCCCCCGGTGGCCTGACGGCCTGGTTCCTCCGTCACCGGGCCGTGGCCGTGCTGGCCCGGGGGAGCGACCCGCCTCGGCTCAGCTTTCGGCGGGCTGGGCCTGGCCTGCGGCACCTGCCGCCTCGCCGGTCTCCTCTTTTTCCGCGAGTCGGCCGAGGGCCCGGCTGATCGGCAGCGCGGTCAGCGCGATCTGCCACGGCCGGGCGCCGTGCGCGGTCAGGTCGGCGGCCACCTCATCCGGGCCGGCCGGGTCGGGGGGCTGCCAGGCGAGCCGGCGCACCACGTCCGGCTGGAGCAGGTTCTCCGCGGGGACCGTGTGCTCGTCGGCCAGCGCGGCCACCACCGTGCGCACCGCCGCCAGCCGGCGGGCCGCGACGGGGTCACGCTCCTGCCAGCGGTGCGTGGGCGGCGGGCCGTCCGGCGGCGGCATCGCCGGGCCGGGCAGCTCGGTGTCGGCCTGGCCACGGACCCGCTGGACCGCGCGCGACCACGCGGCGGCGTGCCGGCGTGCCCCGCGGCCCTGGAACCCCGGTAGATCGGTGAGGTCGGCCTGGGAGCCGGGCAGGGCCCGGGCAGCCTCGACGATGGCCGTGTCGGGCAGCACCCGGCCGGGGGACTGGTCACGCCGCCTGGCGATCTTGTCCCGCTCCTGCCACAGCTCGCGGACGATGGCCAGCCCGCGCCGGCTGTGCACCCGGTGGATGCCCGACGTGCGCCGCCACGGGTCCGGGCGGGGGCCCGGCGGCTTGGCGGCCAGCACGGCGGCGAACTCCTGCTCCGCCCACTTGGTCTTGCCCTGGGCCGCCAGCTGGGCCGCCAGCGCGTCGCGCAGTTCCACCAGCAGCTCCACATCCAGGGCCGCGTAGCGGAGCAGTTCGGCCGGCAGCGGGCGGACCGACCAGTCGGCGGCCGCGTGGCCCTTCTCCAGGGTCCAGCCCAGCACCGATTCCACCAGCGCGCCCAGGCCGACGCGCGGGAAGCCGAGCAGCCGCCCGGCCAGTTCGGTGTCGAACAGGGCCCGTGGCCGAAACCCCAGCTCCGCGAGGCACGGCAGGTCCTGGGATGCGGCGTGCAGGACGACTTCGGTGCCCGCCAGCGCCTCGTCAAGCCCGGTGAGGTCCGGGCATGCCATGGGGTCGATCAGCATGGTGCCCGCGCCCTGACGGCGCAGCTGGACCAGGAAGGCACGGTGCCCGTACCGGAACCCGGAAGCGCGCTCGGCGTCCACCGCGACCGGGCCGCTGCCGGCCGCCAGCGCGGCCACCGCCCGGTCCAGGCCGTCGGCCGAGGCCACCAGCGCCGCCGGCCCGTCCCGCGGCTCGAGCAGCTGAACCGGGCCGCCGCCTGGTGGGACCGCCGCATCCCCCCTGGCACCATCGGCGGAGGGCGGCCCGCCCGGGCGCGCGGTACCGCCTGCTGTCCCCGGCCCGTCGCCCCCGCGTGCGCGCGTGCGATCCGTCATGGGCTCCGCCGCCGGCCCGCCGGGCGCAGCGGGCTGACCCCCGCGGCCAGCGGCGCCAGCCCCGCCGCGGCGCACATCGTGCCGCACCAGGCAGCCATGTGCCCGGCCAGGCCGTCCTGCCCGTCCTCCTCCGCGGCCGCCCCAGGCTCCTCGGCCCCGAGCGGCGACCAGGAGGCCCGCAGCTCGAACCCGGTCGCGCGCGGCTCGGTGCGCTTGGCGCCGAAACCCTCGGTGACCACCCGGGTGACCGTGCCGCTGGGCTCGGCGTAACCCGCCGTGCGGGAGTCGAGCGCCTCGGTCAGCCAGGACCAGGCGACCTCACCGACCATCGGATCCTCGGCGATCTCCGGTTCAAGTTCCGCGCGGATGTACACGATGACCCGCAGCGGGCCGGCCCAGCCGCGCTGCCCGGCCGGGTCGTACAGCAGCACGAACCGGCCCGTGGCGATCTCGGCGCCGTCCACCCGGACGGCCGCGCCGATGGCGGTCGCGAACGGCGCCAGCGTCCGGGGTGCGGGCACCTCTTCGAAGCACAGTTCCGGCCGGATCCGGCGCACCTGATCCTGGCACGAGCGCAACCCGGCGACCGCGGCGCGAAACGTCGCGGACGCCTCCTCGCTCGGCACCGTGACCCTGCCGACCTGCCTCATAGTCCGAGCGTACGCCGTGACGGCACGCTCCTCATGCCACCCGGCCGACCACGTCCGCCAAGGCGGCCGGCCGGTGCGGCAGCACCATGACGATCAGCGCGGAGCCGCACTCCGTGCAGGACCATTCGGGGCACAGCCCGTCTGGCGTGTCCGGGCAGCTGCCCGGCGCCGGGTGCGGCTGCTCGAACAACCGCTCCCCGTCACAATCCCGGCAAAGCCGGAACATAGGGCCCATAATGGTGACCTCCTCCACGCCGGGGATCATGGCTGGGCATCCGCGGCAAGGTCGCGAGTGCCCCCGGCTACCGGGGGCTCGGGGGTCCGACCCCGGGCCAACACCGCGAAGTAATGGCGGCTAACCAAAACCCGGCCGTTTTGATGGTGGCATGTGCCACCGTCAGGACGCGGGATCTCAACCGGCGTGTTGGTTTTGTCGTCCGCCCCCCGGGCCAGCACAGGCCGGGCCAGCGGGGGTTCCAGGGGTCGCCCCCCTGGGCTAGCACCGGCCCAGGCCAGCGGGGGTTCCAGGGGGTCGCCCCCCTGGGCTAGCACCGGCCCAGGCCAGCGGGGGTTCCAGGGGGTCGCCCCCCTGGGCTAGCACCGGCCCAGGGGGGCGACGGTTCCAGGGGGTCGCCCCCCTGGGCTAGCACCGGGGTTCCAGGGGGTCGCCCCCCTGGGCTAGCACTGTGAGAGGATCACCCCGTGACCGGCCCATCGCAGGAATCGCTGTTTTTGCGGGCCTGCCGGCGCGAGCCGGTGCCAGCCACCCCGGTCTGGTTCATGCGCCAGGCGGGCCGGTCGCTGCCGGAGTACCGGGCCGTCCGGGACCGGTACAGCATGCTCGCCGCCTGCACCACCGCGGACGTCATCGCCGAGCTCACGCTGCAGCCGCTGCGCCGGTTCCAGGTGGATGCGGCCATCCTGTTCAGCGACATCGTGGTGCCGCTGCGGGCGGTGGGCCTGGATATCGATATCAAGCCGGGCGTGGGCCCGGTGACCGCGCAGCCGTTCCGCGGCGAGGAAGACGTGTCGCGGCTGCGCGACCTGGAGCCGGGCGACGTGCCGTACGTCACCGAGGCGGTCACCATCTTGGTCAAGGAACTGGGCGCGACGCCGCTGATCGGGTTCGCCGGCGCGCCGTTCACTCTCGCGTCCTACCTGATCGAAGGCGGCCCGTCGAAGAACCATGAGCGCACCAGGGCCCTGATGTACGGCAACCCGGCGCTGTGGCACGCCCTGCTCGCCCGGCTGGCCGACATCACCACCGCGTTCCTGCGGGTGCAGGTGGAGGCGGGGGCCGCGGCCGTGCAGTTGTTCGACTCCTGGGTCGGGGTGCTCAGCCCGGGCGACTACGCCTCGGCGGTGCTCCCGCACAGCAGGCGGATCTTCGATGCCCTGGCCGGCCTCGTGCCACGGATCCACTTCGGCGTCGGCACCGGCGAACTGCTACGGCAGATGGGGGAGGCGGGCGCCGACGTCGTCGGGGTGGACTGGCGGGTCGCCCTCGACGAGGTGGCGCGCCGGGTCGATGCGGGCAGGGCGCTGCAGGGCAACCTGGACCCCGCCCTGCTGCTGGCACCGTGGCCGGTGCTGGAGCAGCGGGTGCGGCAGGTGCTCGACCAGGGGCGGGTCGCCGAAGGGCACGTGTTCAACCTCGGCCATGGGGTGCTGCCAGAGACCGATCCCGCCGTGCTGGCGCGGGTCACCGACCTGGTGCACGAGGCGTCGGCCCGGGCGCCCTCTTAAACCGCTGGCACCGCCGCCGCGCACGGCCCCGCCAGGCTTCAGTCCGCCGGGCGCGCACCGGCGGCCCGGCGTCGGCCCAGCCAGCGCCGCGCGGCGACGGCGGCCAGCGCCAACAGGGCGAGCGGGATCGCGAACGGCAGCGCCGCACCGGCCACGGTGAGCAGCCCGGCGACCACCACGCGCAGAGCCCGCCAGCCCGCGGCAAGGCCGCTGACGAACCCGGCTGGTCCCTTGGGCTTGTGGTGCGCGCCAGCCCCGGTGACGACGCCGGTGATCGTCATCGAAATGGTCGCGTAGCTGGTCTCGCGGGCCAGCGCGCGCTGCTGCGACTGCAGTGCCTCGAGGTTGGCCTCCTCGGCGTTGATCTGCTCCTGGACGGTGAGCAGCCCGCCGACCGTCCCGGCCCGGGTCAGCAGCTTGCGTAGCTGGGCGATGGCCGCTTCCGCCGAGGCCACCCGGCTGTTCACGTCGGCCACCGTGCCGGTCACGTCCTGCGCCTGCTGGGTCTCCGACCGCCTGGTGCCCAGGCTCCCCAGTGCGTTGAGGGTGGAGTGGTAGACCGCGGACGGGACCTTGAACTGGATGCTGACCTTGGCCCGGGCGTGCCGGGACTGGGTCAGGCTCGCGTGCTCGCCGGACACGTAGCCGCCCGCCGCCTCGGCAAGTTGGGTGGCGCGGGCCACCGTGGCCTGGACGTCCGTCGCGCGCACGCTGAGGCTTGCGGTGAAGATCACCGCCTGCCCGCCGAGCAGCGGCAGCGCGGTCAGGCCCGCGCCGCTCGCCGCCCCGGCGCGGCTGGGCGCGGCAGGCGCAGCCATTGCGCCCAAACCCGCGGCGTGCTCCGCTTGCGCCGCGGGCGCGCGCATGCCGCCCGCCGGCGTTCCGGCCGCCGAGTTGCCTCCCGCCGAGGCGCCACCCGATGAGCAGCCGGCGGCCAGCAGGCAGGCGCCGGCGATGAGCGCGACGGTCCAGGCGGCGGCGTTCCAGGTGCGGCGCCGGCGCGAGGTGCGCGCAGGGAGAGCGGTCAAGCGGGGCACGTGCGCTGTCATGCTGATGGGACGCCGTCGCGGCCATGCCGGTTCCCATGGTTAAGTCACGACTTGGCAACTGTGCCGACCGGCGTCAGGATTTGCTGTCGTCGTCCGGGGGCAGTTCGCGGAGCATGCAGACGCGGGCGGCGGAGTTACCGCCCTGATCCTTGTTGCGCGCCGCCAGTTCCGGGGTTACCTCGTTTTCGGCCAGCTCACGGAAGCCAAGGCGCTCGTAGTACGGCGCGTTCCAGGGCACCCCGCGGAAGGTGATCAAGGTCATGGCGTGGATGTCCTGCGCGGCCGCCCAGTCCGCCACGTATTCGAGCAGCATCGCGCCGATGCGCTGCCCCGCGCGCGCCGGATGCACGCTGACCTGTTCGATGTGCGCGCGGCCGTCGACCACGTCGGCGACGACAAAACCGACCGGCTCGTCATGCTCGTCGGCGGCAACCCAGGCGCGGCCCGCCCGGCGGTAGCCGGACAGGGACTCGGCCGGGAGCGGGAATTCCTCCGCGGCCGCGGGCATCCCGATGTCGCGGAACGCGTTGCCGGCGGCAAGCTGGATCGCCTGCAGTCGGCCGACGTCTTCGGGCCTGGCCTGCCGCACCGTTATCGCACCAGGGTCCGAGACCATGGCACAGAAGTATGGCAGGAATGACCCAAAACCCATCAAGAGGTCAGCGGCTGAGAAATCACTGAGAACGTCATTGTTTACCAAAGGTCCCGCCGGCTTCCGTCACGGCAGGGACCGGGCAATGGCGTCTTCCAGGCGTACCGCGGCCGGCCCGGTCGCCACGCGCCCAGGGGTCTGCCAGGGTAGAACGGTGAGCGATCCCGGGCAGCCGCACGTCGTGGTCGTCGGCGCGGGCATCGCCGGACTGGCCGCGGCGTTCTTCCTCCGCGATGCCCCGTGCCGGGTCACCGTGCTCGAAGGCTCCCCGCGGCTCGGCGGCAAGCTCAGCGTGAGCGAGATCGCCGGGGTCGCCGTGGACGAGGGCGCTGAGGCGCTGCTCGCCCGCCGCCCCGAGGGCATCGGCCTGGTCGCCGCGGTGGGCCTCGCGGACCAGCTGGTCCGGCCGGGCACCACGGCGGCGTGGATCTGGAGCCGCGGCCGGATGTGCCCGCTGCCCCGGCGCCAAGTGCTGGGCGTGCCCGCCGACCTGGCCGAGCTGGCCGGAACCGGGCTCGTGTCCGGTGAGGGCATGGCCCGGGCGTGGCAGGATCTCGGCCTTCCGGCCACCCCGCGGGACGGCGACGTGCCCGTGGCCGGGTTCGTGGCGGCCCGCCTCGGCCAGGAGGTGGTGGACCGCCTCGTGGATCCGCTCCTCGCCGGGGTCTACGCCGGCCGGTCGGAGGAGCTGTCCTTCGAGGCGACGCTGCCCGCGCTGGCGGCCGAGTCGCGCAAGCACGCCTCCCTGGCCGAGACGGCCGGGGCGGTGCTAGCCCGGGGGGACACTCCGACTCTCCGGGGGCAAGCCCCCGGGCCCCACGGCCCGGAACCCCCCGCTGGCCTATGGCCCGGTTCCTCCGTCACCGGGCCATGGCCGGAGCTAGCCCGGGGGGACGACCCCCCGGAACCCCCCGCTGGCCTATGGCCCGGTTCCTCCGTCACCGGGCCATGGCCCGGTAGCCCCGCCCCGCCGCCGGTGTTCACCACCCTGGCCGGCGGGCTCGGCGCGCTGCCCGCCGCGGTCGCCGCGGCCTCGGGTGCCACCGTGCGCACCGGCGCCATGGTTCGCGGGCTGGCGCGCACCGCCGGCGGCTGGCGGCTGACCGCCGGGTCGAGGCACGACCAGGAGCACCTGGCCGCGGACGCGGTCATCCTGGCCGTCCCGGCCAGCCCGGCGGCGCGGCTGCTCGGTGACGTGCCCGGGGCCTCCGCCGGGGCGGCGGCGCTGCGGGGGATCCGCTACGCCAGCATGGCGATCGTCACCCTGGCCTACCCCGCCGCGGCGTTGCCCCGCCGGCCGGAGGGCAGCGGCTATCTGGTGCCCGCCGCGGACGGCCGCCCGGTCAAGGCGGTGACGTTCTCCACCGTGAAATGGCCGCACCTGCAGGACGCCGGCGCCGGGCTGGTGATCGTCCGGTGCTCGCTGGGGCGGGTCGGCGAGGAGGCGCTGCTGCAGTCCGATGACGGCGAGCTGGCCCGCCTCGCGGCCACCGACCTGACCGCGGCCACCGGGGCACGCGGGGCGCCCGTGGCCACCAGGGTAACCAGGTGGGGCGGGGGGCTGCCGCAGTACACCGTCGGTCACCTGGACCGGGTGGCCACGATCCGGTCCGCCGTTGCGGCCCAGCCGCGCCTGGCCGTATGCGGTGCCGCCTACGACGGGATCGGGATCCCCGCGTGCGTGGCCACCGCGCAGGCCGCCGCGGCCCAGATCGCCGCGCAACTGCGGCATGCCCGAGAATAGGAAAGACCGGGAAAGAAATGGGCAGGGACTGATGGCAGGCACTAATAAAAGCGCGGCGGGCGGCCGCCTCCGCGCCCGCGATCTCAACGAGCAGATCCGGTACACCATGTGGTCGGTGTTCCGGGTCAGTGACCGGGCCGCGCTGGAGGCCGGCGCCGACGCCCGGGACGGCCTCGCCGCGGAGCTGGAGGAGTTCGCCGACCAGGCCGCCGGCAAGGACGTGGTCACCCGCGGCTGCTACGACGTGCAGGGGCTGCGGGCGGACGCGGACTACATGTTCTGGTGGACCGCCCCGTCCGCCGACGATCTGCAGGAGGTGTACGCCCGGTTCCGGCGCACCGGGCTCGGCCGGGCCAGCGAGCCGGTGTGGTCGGTGATGGCGCTGCACAGGCCGGCCGAGTTCAACAAGGGCCACATCCCCGCGTTCCTCGCCGGCGAGGAGCCGCGCGCCTACGCGTGCGTGTACCCGTTCGTCCGCTCCTACGAGTGGTACCTGCTGGACCCGGCGGAGCGCCGCGAGATGCTCGCCGAGCACGGCATGATGGCGCGCGAGTACCCCGACGTCCGCGCCAACACGGTCGCCTGCTTCGCGCTCAACGACTACGAGTGGATCCTCTGCTTCGAGGCCGACGAGCTGCACCGGATCGTGGACCTGATGCGGCATCTGCGGGGCGCCCGGGCGCGGCGGCACACCCGCGAGGAGATCCCGTTCTACACCGGCCGGCGCAAGCCGCCCCGCGAGCTCATCGCTTCGCTCGGCTGAAGCCTCCGACTGATCCTGGGCAAGCCTCCGACTGATCCTGGGCAAGCCACCGACTGATCCTGGCCAGACGCGCGTGCTTGAGGTCAGCCGGCAAGTGATCCGCTTGCTCTCATGGCTGCGCCTGGGCCCTGGGAATCCGCCGGTGACGGTTACTCGGATGCGATCGCGTCGAGCAGGTTCAGCCGCGCGGCCCGCCGGGCGGGTGCTACCGAGGCGACCATGCCCGCCAGCACCGCGCCGACGGCGAACGCCACGAGCTGTGCGACAGGGACGACCACTGTGGGCTGCTGCGCGCGGGTCAGCGCGTAGGCGAGCGCCGTGCCGAGCCCGAGCCCCAAGGCGATGCCGAGCACCGCGCCGATGACGGCTATGATCACCGACTCGGCGGCGATCATCTGGGCCAGCTGGCCACGGCGCATGCCGATCGCGCGGAGCAGCCCGAGTTCCCTGGTGCGCTCCACCACGGACAGCGCCAGGGTGTTCGCGATGCCCAGGAGCGCGATGACGATCGCCAGCGCGAGCAAGGCCGTGACCAAGCCGAGCAGGTTGCCCAGCATGGCGCCGCGGCTCTGGGCGTACGCGGCCTGGTTGAGCAGCTGCGCGCCCGGGTAGCCGGCCAGGACGCGGGCCAGCGCCGCACGGGCCGAGGCCGGCGCCTTCACCAGGTCCGCGGTGTCCACCCGGCGCCCGGTGTCCGCGGTGAACGTGGCCGTGCTCACCAGGTAGTCGGTGAGCGGGCCCGGCTGGGCGAAGATCCCGGCGATGCGCAGCCGGGACACCGCGTAGGACCCGAAGCCGATCGTCACCACGTCACCCAGGTGCCAGTGGTGCGCCCGCGCCGCCGCCCCGCTCACCAGCAGGCCGCCGGCGGAAAGAGCGGAGAGGCTGCCCTGGACCGGGCCCAGGCTGGTGAAGGCCGCGATCTGGCCGGGCACCACGCCGTCCACGCTGCTGTGTGCCGCGCCGGCCACCGTGGCATCGGTGGTGCGCACCTCGGTCACCGCCCGCACCCCCGGCTGGCGGGCGAGGAGCGGGGCCAGGGCCGGCGTGAGCCCGGTGTCGGTGTTGGTGGCCTGCACGTAGAAGCTCGCCTTCCCGGCGGCCGCCACCTGGCCGCTGATCATGGAGCGGGCCGAGGCGGCCAGCACCGACACGGCGGTCACCACGGCCAGGCCGACCATCAGGGCGGCCGCGGTGGCGCTTGTGCGCCGTCGGTTGCGCACCGTGTTCCCGCGGGCCAGCGCGCCCACCCGGGCCGGCAGCCGGGTCAGCGGCGCGCCCGCCGCCGCGGCGAGCGGCCCCGCCAGCAGCGGTCCGGCGATGGTCACGCCGAGGAAGCAGAGCCCGGCGCCGACGGCGGCGACCGCTACGGGCGTGCCGGTGAGCAGCCCGGCCAGCAGCAGGGCGGCGCCCGCCCCGGTGACCGCCAGGGCCGCCGCCAGCCGCCGCCCGGAGAACCCGCCGGCGCCGGGCGCCGCGTCGCGCAGCGCCTGCACCGGTGCGACCCGGGTCGCCCGCCAGGCCGGCGCCAGCGCCGCGGCGAGCGTGACCGCGACCCCCAGCACGCAGCCGAGCGTCACCCCGGCCGGCGGCACGGACAGCCCGGTGACCGGCAGCGAGAGGCCGAACGCCGACAGCAGCGCGGCCAGGCCCCGGGACACGGCGACGCCAAGCACGGCCCCGGCCAGCTTGGGGTTGGCCAGGGCGAACCCGGTCACGGTCCCGTCGCAGGTCACGATGAGCAGCAGCGTGCCGCCCCAGTACCAGCGGGAGTGGCTGGGGCAGTACCGGTAGCCGGCGTACCCGAACAGGCCTGAGCGGCGGGCGGTGACCACGGACTGGCCGCAGGCCACCGGGGTGGCGTCCATCAGCCGCAGCAGCTCCGCTGATCCGGGCGTGTGATCGGCCAGCCACCGCAGCGCGGCCTCCATCAGCGGCGCGGCGGCCGTGACCCGGTCGTTGTCCTCGGCCTGGCCCAGCAGCCGGGGGAACAGGTGCCCGGCCAGCTTCGGCGCCGCGCGCAGCCAGTGCCGCTGGTCGTCATAGCGCAGCAGCACCTGCGCCACGGCTAGGCACACCAGCTCGGCGCCGGTCACCTCCGGCGGCCGGCCCAGACCGCAGCGGGCAAAGCCAAGCGAGCAGATGATGCGGCCGGTCAGCTCCACGTCAAGTGCGGTCAGGACAGTGCCCAGGCCGGCGATCACGGAAGGCTCCACGGTCAGACGTGTGTGAACACGCCGATCCTGGGCACTCTTCGCGTGCCAGTCACCGATCAGCCCCGGCGTGCCGCCGCCGCTCGTCTTCGCCAGCCACCCGCCGCGTGATGAAGACAAACTCACGCCCAGGCCGGTCGGGAGCGTCCCGGACCTCATCAACGACCAGACCGGCCGCGGCCAGCGAGTTCGCGAGTTCATCGCGGCCCCGGAACCGCAACGTGGACTCGGACGTCAACACCGCACCGTCACTGCCAAACACAAAGGCCGTCCGGAAGCAGACCAGGCTTCCCTCGACACCGGTCAGGTCGGTCCACGTCTCGACAGGGCCGGCCCCCGGGATCACGACCCGGCGGTAGGTCTGGTCCCGGTTCCACCCCCGCCACGCCCTCTTCTGCGGATCCCGGCTCTCGAACACCAGCCGGCCCCCGGGCCGCAGCGCCTCACGGACCGCCCCCAGCGTCGCCACCCATTCCTCGCCGGTTAGGAACACCTGGGCCACGTTCCCGGTCATGGTCACAAGATCGACCTGTAGCGGAGGCAGGCCCGTGGCGTCGCCATGCAGCCAGCGGACACCGTCGGCGCCCGGCTTCCGGCGGGCGACCTCCAGGGAAGCGGCAGCTGGATCGACAGCGATTACCTCCAAACCACGGGCGGCGAGCAGGCACGCCAAGGTTCCTGTGCCGCAGCCGACGTCCAGCACGCTGCGGGCACCAAACTCCCCGGCCATCGCGGCATAGACATCCAGATCGGAACGATCGGTGTCCAGCGGGTCGTAGATCTC
>Ga0207646_10001248_pt1 | contig 31874 bp, 25 predicted proteins | sample KBSK5502metaG_FD_184343 | JGI IMG/M metagenome (GOLD analysis project Ga0207646, IMG submission 184343) | Corn, switchgrass and miscanthus rhizosphere microbial communities from Kellogg Biological Station, Michigan, USA - KBS K5-50-2 metaG... | ecosystem: Host-associated > Plants > Roots >... | reverse complement strand
CGACAACCTCCCCAAGCGCGTTGCGAAGCTCGAGGAATGGCAGGACCTGCTGAAAGGCGGTATCACCGTTCTTGCGGGCGGCTTCGCGTACCTCTGGCGGATCCTGTACAGCAAGTAAGCCGGCGTGAGCTTAAAAGCACGCCAGTTGCACGATCGCCCCGGAACTGGCGTGCGTCATCAAAGGTGTGCGTTTGTGATTTAAAGAGGCTGATACGGGCTTTTTTAGTTTGCGAAAAGGGATCGTTTCTCCATTGGAAGAGATCGTTCTCATGTCGAATTCGAGACGTCGGCTACGGGGCAACGTTCATGCCGATCTTCGACAAGGCCAGACAACTCGGCCGCGGATTCGGTCATATCCGCTCATACCGTGTGGAAATGGCGCTGAGGGCCCTCAATATGTTTGGTTTCATTTACTCATGGCAGGACCCTCCCAACAGACGTTGAGCACCCGTGGGATGATCGGGAATTTTGAGCATGTGATGTCCGCGCTGGAAGAAGAGCTGGGCGAATCGAATTTCTCGGATGCCGTCGCTGCCGGCCGGTCGATGACCATCGAGCAGGCATTAGCCCTCGCCCGAACACCTTAGTGGTCATCGATAAATGGGAGCCCTGCAAGAAATAACGGACCTGGCGAATCGTGAAATCGCCATATAATCGCGGGCCAGAGCCCTGACATTCGAAACCGAGCCGCGTCGGAACGGGAAAGGCACGTTCAGTTACGGAACCGCTGCACACCCGCCGGCGCGCGATATTTTGAGAGGCTTTCATGAAGAACGAAGAAGTCTCCTTCTATAGCGAAGGCGCGAAGGTGAAAGGAATTCTCCGGTTGCCGGATCAAGCCGCAACCGGGAAGCGGGCCGCTATTGTGCAAGGTCCGGGTTGGCTGGGATTGGCGGACTCGAAACTTTACGAGCGCTATCACCGCAGCTTCACCGACGCCGGATATGCCGTACTGGTTTTTGATTACCGTGGATTTGGCGACAGCGAAGGCGAGAAGGGCCTGATCTTGCCTCAGCTTCAGGCGGAGGACATCCGCAACGCGATCACTTATCTCGAAACGCGGCCTGAAGTGGACCCGCGGCGCATCGGTCTGTTCGGTTCGGGCGGCACTGGCGGCGCGAACCCGATCTACGTCGCCGCCATTGACCATCGCGTGAAGTGCGTCGTGAGCAACTACGCATTCGCCAGCGGGCGTGAGTGGCTGCGCAGCATGCGCCGGGAATACGAGTGGCTGGAGTTTTTGCAGCGGCTCGAACAAGACCGCAAGCAGCGCGTTCTGGAAGGCCGCGGCGAGATGGTCAATCCCCGCGAAGAACTGATGATCTCGACCCCCGAGCGCAAGGAGACTAAAGTAAAAGCCGATGTGGATTATCGTATCCCCGACCGGGTCTGGCTTCGCTCCGCAGAAGGATTGATGGAGTTCAGCCCGGAGGATTACGTCGCCAGGATCTCACCTCGCGCGATTCTGTTCATCGCCACTGAAAACGATGCAGTCACTCCGGAAGATCAAACCTTCCGGCTTTACGAGAAAGCGGGCCAGCCCAAGAAATTGATCCTGCAGAAGGAGACTTCCCACTACAAAGCGTACGGCGATTATTTCGATCAGGTCACACCGCAGATCATCGAATGGTATGACCGGTACCTGAAATACGAGCGAGTCGAGGTCTGGGAGCAGGCGTAGATGCTTGTGAATTTCAGCCAGACCCTCACGCTCGCCGCAACGCAGCAGGATGCCTGGAATCTGCTACGCGACACGAAACGATTAGCGGCCTTGATTCCCGGCGTCGAAAGTGTGACTTCAGTTGACGTGGAGAAGCATGTGGCGAGAGTCGTGGAGCGGGTGGGCCCCTTCCGTCTCACGCTCAACCTGGAGGTCAGAATCGTTCAGGCCGTCGAACCGTCTCTGCTTCAGGCCGAAGTGAGCGGCGTCGATCTCCTCGGACAAAACCGGATCTCGGGAACACTCTCTGCTGAGTTGAAGAAAGCTTCTTCTGCCGAAACGCTCCTGACCATGGATTCTCGCGTCGAAGTGACGGGCAAACTGGCAACACTAGGCGCAGCGCCGATCCGTCGGCGAGCGAACGAACTCTTCGCCCAGTTTGCGGAGCGCCTGCTGGATGAGTTTTCGCCGGCCGGGAAGAAGTCAACCTCATGAAGCTTGAGTTGGTTTTGAACGGAAAACCTGTCGAGCTCGATTTCGAACCGCAGGAAACCCTGGCTGAAGTTCTCCGGAACCGGTGCCACCTGACTGGATTGAAGGTTTCTTGTGAGGTCCAGGTGTGCGGTGCTTGTACCGCCCTTGTTGACGACTTGCCCGTGAGCGCGTGCACGTACCTTGCTTATGAAGCCCGGGGACGAAGGGTCACCACGATCGAGGGGATCGCTGACGGCGAGCGGCTTCACCCCATCCAACAGGCATTCCTCGACGAATTCGCGTTTCAGTGCGGCTTCTGCACGCCCGGAATGATCCTTGCGGCCAAGGCGCTCCTCCAGGAGAACCCCGAACCGACGGACGCCGAGGTCGTCAGCTACATGGATGGCAACCTTTGCCGCTGTACCGGGTATCTTCCAATTATCAAAGCGATCCGCCGGGCCGCCAGTCTGATGCGGCGGGGGGAAAGAGAGCGGTCATGAATACGCGAGCGGGAAAGGCACACTCCCCTCCTTGCTCAAGGAGGGGTCGCCGCGCCGAAACAAACGAATGCAACGCTACCTCAAAACTCGGCGCGGCGGGGTGGTTGGTCCAACATCCGATAATCGGTAGTTTGAACCAACCACCCCAGCTGCGCGCGGCTAACGTGGCTTCGCGACTTTATTTTGATGCGCGCAGCCACGCCTCCTTGACCAAGGAGGGGAATGCATGAAGCCTGGACAGTTCCATGTGGTCAATCATTCCGTCCCTCGCGAAGACGGCGTGGCCAAGGTGACGGGACGAGCCGTTTTTACAAGTGACATCCGGCTGGAACGTATGGCGCACGCGAAGCTGTTACGAAGCCCTTTCGCTCACGCCCGAATTCTTTCCATCGATACTGCCGAAGCGCTGCGGCAGCCGGGTGTAATCGCGGTTTTGAGTGGAAAGGATTTGCAGGGGATCGACCCATATTACGGGCACGCCGTGAAAGATCATCCCCTGCTGGCGATCGGTAAGGTCCGCTTTTTAGGAGAACCGGTGGCTGCGGTTGTTGCGGAGGATGAGCGCAGCGCCTACGATGCGCTCGAGTCGGTTCGAGTGGAATATGAACAGTTGCCCGCGGTGTTCGACGTGGACTCGGCGCTCGCCGATGGTGCGCCGCTGCTTCACGACATCACCTACCGCACAGGAGGATTCCGTGGTTTCGATGATCCTGCCAGCGCGCAGCCGGGCAACATCTGCCAAAGGATTCATCTGGAGTGGGGCGATGCCGCGGCCGCGTTCGGAGCCGCTGCTCACACCATCGAGGGGGAGTTCTTCTTCCCCATGGCCTATGCCTACGCGATGGAGCCGTACGTCTCCATCGCCGATTACAACGATGACGGACTGACCGTCTATTCCTCGGCACAGCACCCGTTTATTGTGCGTAATGATCTCGCCAGGGTCTTCGGACTGAAATTGAACCGCGTGCGGCTGATTGTGCCGTTTGTCGGGGGAGGCTACGGCAGCAAATCCTACACGAAGATCGAGCCGCTGACGGCAGCATGCTCGTGGAAAGCAAGACGGCCGGTCAAGCTGCAGCTCAGCGTCGAGGAGGCCATGCTCACGACGCGGAACGACGATGCGCGCGTCCGCATCCGCATGGCCGCGGATCGCGAAGGACGGTTTGTCGGCCTCGAGGCAACGATCCACCTCAATACCGGTGCTTATGCGGAAAACAGTCCACTGGTCGCCAGGAGAGCCGCCAACCGCGTGATCGGACCATATCGGATTCCGAACGTGCAGGTGGATTGCTACGCCGTTTACACCAATACTGTCCCGGCCAGTTCGTTCCGAGGATTCGGCGCGACACAAGTCACGTTTCCCAGAGAATCGCAGATCGATGAGTTGGCCGAACGGCTCGGCTGCGATCCGGTCGAACTTCGACGAAAGAATCTGGCGGCGCGCGGTGAGTCCATTCATTCCGGCTTGCGGCCTCTCGATGCCGATCTGCCCGGTGATCTTTCCATGCTTGTCGAAACGCTCACAGACCGGCCTTTGCCGAACGGCCACGGCCGCGCGGTGGGCTGCTCGGCGAGCGACGCCGGTTCGGATCCGGTCTCGTCGGCTGTGGTGCAGGTCTACGGCGACGGCTCTGTATCTGTCGTCATGGGAAGCACGGAGATGGGCCAGGGCAGCCACACCGTGATGAGGCAAATCGCGGCTGAGGAAATGGGTGTGCCGATCGAGGGCGTCAGGGTGGTCAGTTGCGATACGGCCATCACACCTTTTGATCGATCCACCGGCGCCAGCCGCACGACCACAACCATGGGACGAGCGGTGCTCGAGGCTTGCAGGGACGCCATCTCACAATTGAGAGATATGGCTGCGGACGTTCTAAAGACGGACCCGGAAAACATCATCGTCGAGCGTGGCGGCATTGTGTTCCAGGAACAGCGCTGGCGCTGGCAGGATGTGCTGGGGAAATTTTTTGGATTGCCCGATTGCAGTATCATCGGCCGGGCTTATCTGAGGAGGGCGGGCGATCTCGCTCAACTTCCGCTCTTCTGGGAGATCGGCTGTACGGGGGTCGAAGTTGCCGTGGATACGGAAACCGGCAGGATTCATACGGAGCGGCTGGTGACGGTTGGCGATGTGGGCTTGGCAATCCACCCCGCGATGGCCGAGGGGCAGGATCTCGGTGCGGCGACGATGGGACTGGGCCTTGGTCTTTACGAAGAACTTCTTTACGAAGGCCAGCAACTCGTGAACGGAAATCTACTCGACTACCGCATCCCCCGCTTTTCCGATCTTCCTCCGCAGATCGATCTCCTTCTGGTCCAGAATCAGGACGGCACCGGTCCCTATGGTGCGAAAGGAGGCGGGGAAGGGTCCTTGAATCCGGCTCCCGCCTGTCTGGCCAACGCCCTATATAGCGCGACAGGCGCACGGGTAAGGCGATTGCCTCTGACACCGGAGCGCGTGTGGCAAGCTGTAGCCAGCTTGACCGCGCGGCGTCATCCGTGAAATTCAGGGACAGACACCTAATTTCTTGTACTTCAGAAATTAGGTGTCTGTCCCCGAATTTCAAAAAGGAGAAGAACATTGGCGATTGATCTTATTTTGAAAGGAGGCATGGTCGTCACCGATGGTGGTGGTGTTGTGCGAGCCGATGTTGCCGTTTCGGGAGAGAAGATTGTGGGCATCATCGGGCCCGGCGAAACCAACCAGGCGAAACGTGTGGTGGACATTGGCGGGCTTCACCTCTTACCGGGTTTGATCGACATGCACTCGCATCATCGGGAGCCGGGTTTCACGCACAAAGAAGATGTGATCACAGCGACGAAGTGTTGCGCTGCCGGAGGCGTGACTGTGAGCGTGGGTATGCCCAACATCAGTCCTCCTCCGACGACGCCCGACATCCTCAAGGACATCTTCGAACTCTACAAGAAAAAGGCGATCGTCGATTACAATATGAATCCGGCAGCGACGCTTCTGGAAGAGATTCCGCGCCTGGCGACGATGGGGATTCTCGCCTTCAAGATTTTCATGGTTGTCGACACCGGCCGTTCCTATCCCCATATGCCGGGAATCGGAGTGCACGACCACGGCAAGCTCCTCTCCATTTTCCAGGCGGTTCAGAAAACCGGTTTGCCACTCATGGTTCATCCCCACGATCAGTCACTGATGACTCAAATCGAGCAGACCTACTGGGCTGAAGGGCGACGCGACTTCCGGGCCTACGCCCAGGCGTACGCCGCACATGACGGCATCATTTGGGACGTGGCGGTGGGCGTGCTTCTGCGGCTCCAGCAGGCAACAGGGATGAGGCTCCACCTGTTGCACCTTCAGACGAAGAGATGCGTCGAGATGCTCCGTGCTGCAAAGGCAGAGGGCCGGCCCGTCTCGGCAGAAGTCAATCCATGGGCGCTGTGGCTTGGCAATGACTGGAACAACATCGAGCGCCTTGGATCCTATGCGCTTTCCTACTACGTCGCCCCCCACCACTACGAAGCGGTCTGGAACGGATTGCTCGAAGGAACTGTCGACATCATTGCCACCGATCACGCGCCTCACTTGAAAGAGGAGAAAGAGCCGGGCTGGACTGATGGATGGAAGGCCCATACCGGAACGCCTTCCGAGCAGCACTACCTCTCGCTATTGCTTACAGACGTTTCCGCAGGACGGGTCTCGCTCGAGCGCGCGGTAGAGATCGTTTCCACCAGGCCGGCGAAGTTGTTCCATCTTTACCCGCGCAAAGGCGCCATTCGCGTGGGAGCGGATGCAGACATGGTCGCCGTCGACCTCGCCAGGGAACATGTGATCACAGACGAAGAGGTTCTCAGCAAATGTGGCTGGACGCCTTATGCCGGCCGGAAAGTGCGCGGGCTGCCGGTTCACACGCTCGTGCGAGGGCAATTCGTTTTCGAGAATGGGAAAGTCGTGGGCGAGCCGGGCTTCGGCCGGTTGGCAAGCCCCGTGTGAAGGTTACAGCCGCGGAGCGGCGACAAGAAGTTTAGACCCCAGGGCGTGAGAACGTGTGAATGAATGAATTGACAGACTGTTTCAGTGCGAACACATTCCCCTCCTTGAAAAGGAGGGGTGGCTGCGGCATTAATAAAAAGGCGCGAAGCCTCCGAAGCGCCGCAGACGGGCTTGCGCTTCGCGCCACCCCGTCTGCGCGAACTAAGGTTGCTTCGCGACATTTTCTTGATCGCGCATCCACCCCTCCTTTTCAAGGAGGGGAATAATGCCTGATTCCAATTCATTCACACGTTCTCAGCCCTGGGTTAAGTTCTACCGCCGCTTCGCAGCTCGATCGTCGAGGAGGAACCTGGATCATGGCTACAGAATATGGTTTGCTTTTGCCGCATTTCGGCCCCGAAACCGATCGAGACAGAATCATAGGCGGAGCCCGTCGAGCGGAACAGATGGGTTTTGATTCCGTCTGGGTGAGGGACCATTTGGTATTCCACCCTCATGGAATGGAAGGCACGGATAATACTTTCATCGACCCATTCGTGGTTCTGGCGGCTCTTGCAGGCACGACGACGAAAATCAAACTGGGCTTCGGTTCGCTGATTCCACACCGGCATCCGATCCTGCTCGCACTCATGCTGAACTCTTTGGGGTACATGGCTGGGGACCGGTTGCTGCTCAGCCTGGGACTGGGAACATTTCAGGAGGAGTTTGATGCCATCGGCATGGGTCAGTGGCCACGCGACGAGGTTGTCCGGGAACAAGTCGCAATCCTCCGGAAAATCTGCAACGGGGATCACGCTTCCTCGGAAGGCAAGTTCTATCGCTTCCACGACGTGGGGCTCAAGCCCAAATACCCCTCGAAGCTCGAAATCTGGTACGCCGGCGCCACACCCGCCGCCGTACGCCGCGCGGTGGAATACTGCGATGGGTGGCTGCCTGGCCGGATCACTGTCTCTACTTATCGCAAGCGCGTGGAGAAACTTCGCAGTGGGGCTGCTGCCCAGGGGCGGCCGCGGCTGCACGAAGGCTGCATTCCGATCACGAGCATTGATGAAGACCGCAAGACAGCGATCGAAAAGGTGAACCTCGAGGGGCTGCTCTCCAACGCGAACAAGCAGAAATTCTGGGTGAAGCCGGCTTCGGGTTCGTTTAAAACGGCCGAAGATCTGGAGGGCTCGTTCATTGCCGGAAGTCCTGAGGACGTCGTGAATGAAGTCGGGAAGTTTCTCGAAATCGGCATCGATCATATTGTTTTCGATTTGCGCTTTCGGTTCGAGGATTGGGACCGTTCCATCGAGCTTCTCGGCACGGAGGTCGTGCCGCGCCTGCGCAAAATTCAGGCAACGGCCGGGCCGGCTGGCCCAGCTGGGCCAGCTGGGCCGGCCCGATGATGCTTCTGCGCCGTTTCGAAATCCACCAGCCCTCCAATGTGGCGGAGGCTGTTCAGATGCGGGCCCATTTTGGCGACGACGCGTCTCTCTATGCCGGCGGAACGGAACTGCTGCTGGCGATGAAGCATGATGTTCTGCGTTACAAGCACCTCATCGACGTGAAGGTCATTCCCGGACTCGACGCGATCGAGCTGCGCGATGGCATGATCTGGATCGGCGCGACGGCGACACACCGCAGCATCGAGCGGTCCGCTCTCCTGAGAAGCCGGCTGCCGGTGTTCACGAACATGGAGAGCCTTGTGGCCAACGTTCGTGTGCGGAACACCGGCACGCTGGGCGGCAATCTCTGCTTCGCCGAGCCGCACTCCGATCCGGCGACTCTCCTTCTGGTGTTGGGCGCAAGTGTGGCTGTCGAAGGTCAGCAGGGACGGCGGGAGATTCCGACGGACAACTTCTTCACCGGGTCGTACGAAACGCGCCTCGCGCCGGACGAGGTGATGACCGGCATCCGGATTCCAGTGCCCACCGGACAGTGGCGGTCGGCGTACATGAAGTTCCAGGTTCACGAGAGACCAATGCTGGGTCTGGCGCTGGCGCTGGAGACGACGGACGATTTGGAAGCGTTTAACCGGGCGCGGGTGGCCGTCGGCTGTGTGAGTCCTTGTCCGCGGCGGTCGGCGGCCGCGGAAAGTCTGTTGACCGGCCCTCGCTCCGAGATCGAGCGCAATCTGCCTCTGGCCGCTGAGGCGCTCGCTGATGCGGCCGAGCTGATCGATGATCAGCAGGGCTCGGCCCAATACAAACGGCATCTGATCTCCGTATTTCTGCGGCGAGCGTTTGCGAAGGCATCAGGAGATTCGATACGACAGTGAGTTCGATGGGCTTCGCCAAATACATCGATGCGGAAGAGCTGGCCGCATTGGCACTGCGGCTGGCGAACACGTTCAGCCCGGCCGGGCACGAGCAGCCGCTCGCCGAAGTTGTGCATGGCTGGTTTGAGCAAAACGGGATTCCGGTTCGTTTGCAGCCCATCTTGCCGGATCGCGCGAACGTGGTTGCGACGCTTGAAGGCACCGGCGGCGGAGCGAGTCTCATTTTCAATTCGCACCTGGATACGGAGGTTTCGGGGACGGAATACGACTGGGGTATGGCGCAAGCCGACATTAATAAGGTAGGAGCGCGGCGCGAAGGCAACAGGCTCCTGGGCCATACCGTTCTCAACGATCGCGGATTGATGGCCACTACCATGGTTACGCTCAAAGCGTTGCGAGATTCGGGAGTACGGCTTCGAGGCGATGTGATTTTCACCGCGGTTGCCGGCGAAACCGGAAGCGCGCCCGTAGACGAATATCGAGGAGCGAACTACGACGGCAAGGGGTTCGGCAGCCGCTTCCTGGTCTCTCACGGAGTGCGCGCGGATTATGCCCTCATTGCGGAGACGACGGATTTCGGGCTGTCCTGGATTGCCTGTGGTGCCTGTTACTTCAAAGTGGTCGTTCCTGGCCGCAACATATATACTCCCCGTTCGTTCCGACCGGACAACATTCGCCAGCATCCGAATGCGATCGTGAAGATGGTTCGCGTCATCGAAAAGGTCGAAGAGTGGGCGCGTCAGTACGAGGCGTCGCACACGTTCGAGTCGGTGTGCGGACGCGTTGTTCCCAAGGTCAACATCGGCGCGATTCGCGGCGGCATTCCGTACCGGCCCAATCGCACGTCACCGTACTGCGCCATTTACCTGGATGTGCGCGTCGTGCCGGGCGAGGATCCGCTTCGCATCGAGCGGGAACTCCAGTCTGTTATCGATTCAGCAGAAGTGGATGCACGGGTCCAGATGTTCCTGGCCCGCGATGGTGTTGAAGGAAAGAATGTTGAAAAGCTGGCCGAAGTAGTGCGGCGTTGTTACAGGCAGGTGACGCGTGAGGATCCGCCGGCCAGGACGCCCGACGAGGTCGTCAGCATGTGGCGCGATAACAATGTTTTCAATGCCGCCGGCATCCCGTCCCTGACCTTTGGCTGCGCGCGCAGGAAGGATGAAGCCGGACGACTGTATCTCGATATCAACGATCTGGTGGTAACCGCCACCGTTTACGCGCAGGTGGCACAGAACATTTGCGACCAGCCCGCCAACGGTTAACGCGAGCGGAGGGTTTCTATGGCAAAAGCGGCCGATGTCACAAACGTCGGAGTCGCGGTTCCTTCCCAAGAGGAAATTCCCGAACAGATCTCCCCGCGCATGATGGTGGGCTCTGTGTTGGGCCCGCTGGTTGGACTGGCGCTGTGGTTTGCTCCGATTCAGGTTGAGCCTGTGGCCCACCACACTCTCGCGATTGTCGCCTTCATGATCGTTTACTGGATTACCGAGCCCATCGACCATGGCGTAACCGCCATGATTGGCTGCTTCCTGTTCTGGGCCCTCCACATCGCGGAATTTGAAACCGCCTTTGCCGGTTTTGCCAACAGCTCACCCTGGTTTCTGTTCGGCGCCATGCTGATGGGGGAGGCCGCTTCGCAGTCGGGTTTGGCCAGGCGCATCGGGTTCCTCATCATGCGTTATCTCGGCACTTCATATTCCCGCCTGCTGCTCAGCGTGGTTGTATTCGTTTTCGTTCTCAATTTCCTGGTGCCCTCAGGGCTGGCTCAGCTTGCGATTGTCGCGCCGATGATCATCGGCGTCATCGCGGGATTCGGCGTGGGACCGCAAAGCAATATTGCGCGAGGCTTGTTCGTCATCCTGGCTTACACCTGCGGACTCTTCAACAAGATGATCCTGGCGGGGGGCGCCAGCATTCTGACGCGCGGCATTGTGGAGAAGCTCACGGGCGAGCCAATCTTCTGGAGCAAATACTTTATCGCGTATCTTCCCGCGGATCTGATCACGATCTTCGCCTGCTGGCTGACGATTCTCTGGCTTTACCCACCCGAAAAGAAAGAATTGCCCGGCGGTCGCCAGTACCTTGAAGACGCCATCCGGAATATGGGGCCCTGGACGGTATCCGAGAAGAAAACACTAGCGTGGTTGCTGCTGGCAGTCAGTCTTTGGGCAACCGATCTCTGGCACAAGACCGATCCGGCAGTGATCGCACTGGGGGTTGGCCTGATGGTGGCGCTACCGAAAATCGGCGTGCTCAAGACCAACGACATCCGAAGAGTCAATTTTCTGCTGATCATTTTCATGGCCGGTGCGCTGAGCATGGGCGAGGTGCTGGCGAAGACCAAAGCGTTGGATGTGCTCACCAACGTCATGATGTCGTGGATGACGCCTTATCTGGGTGGTTCCTTCCATTCCGCCAGCGTGCTCTACTGGACTGCGTTCGCCTACCACTTTGTATTGGCAAGCGAGCTTTCCATGCTGAGCACATCCCTGCCCGTGCTTGTGAACTTCGCGGTGCAGCATGGCTACAACCCCGTCGCGCTAGCGATGGTCTGGAACTTCGCCTCTGGCGGAAAGATGTTTGTCTACCAGTCGGCGGTGTTGATTCTGGGATACTCCTATGGATACTTCCAGGGAAAGGACCTGATTCGTGTCGGCTTCGTCCTGACGGTCGTTGAAGGCCTGATTCTGCTTTTCCTGGTACCGTTCTACTGGCCTCTCATCGGGCTGCAATGGCTGAAATAAGCATCACGATAAATTGTTTGCCCAAGCCATCAGGCTCTCGATCGTGATCGGGAGGTCGCGGACGCGCATTCCTGTCGCATGATAGACGGCGTTTGCGATCGCAGGCGCGACGCCCGTGATGGTGATCTCACCCAAGCCTCTGGCGCCGATGGAGCTGATGTTGAAGTCCGGAATATCGAGAAAGGTGACGTCGATCTCCGGAATGTCCGCGTTGACGGGAAGCAGATAGTCCGCAAGACTATCCGAAACAATGGCTCCATTGCGGCGATCGTAGACGGTCTGCTCCATCAATGCCATGCCGATGCCCTGAATGACGCCGCTGTACGCCTGGCTTCGTGCCGTCTTCGCATTGATCACACGACCGACATCGAACACGCTGACCATCTGCATGACGCGAACCGTCCCCAGATCCGGGTCGACGCGAACCTTTGCAAACTGTGCTCCGAAAGAATGGAATGAAAATTTCTTCTGCTCGTCGCCCGGCTGAACGAAGCTTTCGCCGGTCACCTGGTCCCGTCCAAGCCTCCGAACCACCTCATCAAAAGATTCATTGATCTTACCGTTGGCAGATCGCAACCGGCCCTCTGCAGCGACGATGTTCTGCGCCGGCATCTTGTGAAAGCTGGAGCCGGGCTCGTCGATTGCGAGACGAATCAGTTTCGATACGGCGTCTTCGCATGCGGCTTTCACGGCTGGCGTCACACTGGCGGTGGTCATCGAGCCGCCCGAGACCGGCGCCGGAGGTAAGCGGGAATCGCCCAGAGCCGCATGAATCCGATCGACGGATATGCCAAGCGTTTCCGCAGTGACTTGCGTCATCGTGGTGTACGTGCCGGTTCCCATGTCCTGAGTTGCGCTGGCGACTTCGACATGACCGCCCGCAAACAAGCGCACGGACGCCGCTCCCGGCATGCGGAAAGCGGGATAGGTGGCCGTTGCCATTCCGTAGCCGATGAGATAGCCGCCATCCCGCATGGAGCGCGGCGCAGGGTTTCGATTCGACCAGCCGATGCGTTCGCGGCCTACTTCATAGCACTCCCGGAGATGCTTGCCCGAAAAAGGCAAATTGGACTCCGGATCCGTCTCGGCGTAATTGCGAAGGCGCAGTTCCACAGGGTCGATGTTGGCCAGATAGGCGAGTTCGTCGAGTGCCGACTCCACCGCGAACATGCCGGGGCTCTCTCCCGGAGCACGCATGGGTGTCGGAGTTGCGATGTTGACACGCACCAATTTGTGCGTGACGTGGACGCTCGGGCACGCGTAGAGGAACGACGTCGTCACCCCGCACAGCTCGGTGAAGTCGTCGACGAATGAAGTCTGCGCGATCGTTGCGTGGCGAATCCCGAGGAGGCGTCCCTGAGCATCCGCTCCGATTTCAACGTGCTGTCTGGTCGCGGGACGGTGCCCACATGCGGCAAACATGTTGCGCCTCGTCAGCGCGAGCTTCACAGGCCGTCCGACTTTCCTGGCCCCGACAGCTGCCAGCGCCTGATGCGGCCAGATGAAACCTTTGCATCCAAACCCGCCGCCGACGAATTCCGACACGATATGCACGTTCTCTCTCGGCATCTTCAACATGTCTGCAACCGAATTGCGGGCGCCCATTACCCACTGCGTCGCATCGTAAAGAGTGAGTTCGTCGCCTTCCCACACAGCCACTGTGGCCGATGGTTCCATCGGATTGTGATGCTCGATCGGTGTGCTGTAGTTCTGATCGATGCGATGGGCGGCACCGGCCAACGCTTTTGCGACGTCCCCTCGAAACACTTCCGTTGGACCGAATGCGAATTTGGGATCGAGAAGGTTTCCAAGCGCATCTTCGGTGTCGATCACCGGCAGTTCCTCGTCGTACGTGACCTCGACCGCGGCAGCGGCGGCGACCGCACGTTCATGCGTATCGGCCACAACCAGGGCCAGATACTGACCCGCGTAATACACCTGGTCGTCGGCGAACAAGAGCCGGGCCTCTCCCAACTTCGTCCATGAGCCGAAGTCATTGGCGGTCTCGTGCACAGGAGGTGTGTTCTGCCGCGTCAGAATGGCCAGGAACCCCGGCTGCTGCTCGGCGCGCCGCGAGTCGATGGCGCGTATTCTTCCGCGTGCGATTGTGCTCACCACCGGAACTCCATACGCAAGACGATCGACCGAATGATCGGCAGCGTATTTCGCTCCGCCCGTCACTTTGAGTCTTCCATCGACACGATCGACAGGTCTGCCCAATACCTTCATCGTTCAACTCCTGTGAGCTCCGCCAACGTTCGCGTTAACGTTCGTTTCAACAACTCGAGCTTGAACCTGTTATGACGCCGTGGAACGGCGCCTTCGACAGCCGCATCTGCGGCGACGCGGTAGGTTTCTGCATTCGCGCGAGCGCCGTTCAGTGCTTTCTCGACGCCGTATGCGCGCCAGGGCTTGGTCGCGACGCCACCGAAGGCGACGCGTGCGTCGATGATCCTGTCGCCGGAAATCTCGAGCGCGGCCGCCACGGACACGAGCGCGAATTCATACGACGAACGATCGCGCACTTTGCGATACCGGCAAGCACGCTTTCCAGCAGGCCGTGGAAGCTCGACCGCCGTGATGATTTCGTCATGCGCAAGAACGTTTTCGATGTGTGGCGTATCACCGGGCAGCACATGGAAGTCTTCGAGGGGAATTCTGCGCAACCCGGAACCCTGAGCCTCGACGACGGCATCCAGACAAAGCAGAGCCACGCACATGTCCGAAGGATGAGTGGCGATGCAGTGCTCGCTCGACCCCAGAATCGCGTGCATGCGATGAAATCCGTCTGCTGCTGCGCAGCCGGCGCCAGGCGATCGCTTGTTACATGCTTCGTGGATATCTCGGAAATACGTGCAGCGTGTGCGTTGCATGAGATTTCCGCCGACCGTCGCCATATTTCGAAGCTGGGCCGACGCCCCCGACAAAATCGCCTCGCTCAGCAATGGATATCGCTCGCCAACCAGAGGATGGTAAGCAACGGTGCTGTTGCGAGCCATCGCGCCAATGCGCAGCGCACCGTTGCCGGTTTCGCTGATGTCCGCTAAAGGCAGACGGTTCACATCGACGAGCTTCGATGGGTTCTGCACTTCGAGCTTCATGAGATCCACGAGGCCGGTGCCTCCAGCGATAAACATGGCCTCGCGCTCCTGCGACACCAGTCCGATCGCATTCGAGACGTCTCCCGGAATTGCGTACTGGAAATCACGCATGATCACACTCTCCTGGGTTGAACGGAACGGACGGCGGCAACAATGTTGGGGTAGGCGCCGCACCGGCAGATGTTGCCGCTCATGGCCTCGCGAATATCGTCGTCCGATCCGACGCGTGGTCCCACAGGCTCCGTGAGCAGCGCCGCGGCGGACATGATCTGTCCGGGCGTGCAGTAGCCGCACTGGAATGCGTCGCACTCGATGAATGCAGCCTGAAGCGGATGCAACTCACCGTCCGCGGCCAGGCCTTCAATCGTGGTGATCTCGTCGGTCTGATGCATGACGGCAAACGTCAGGCAGGAATTGATGCGGACGCCATTCACGTGAACCGTGCAAGCCCCACACTGCCCATGGTCGCAGCCTTTCTTCGTGCCGGTGAGGTGAAGATGTTCGCGAAGAGCGTCAAGAAGAGTGACTCTCGACTCGATGGTCAATTGATGCTCCTCGCCGTTAACTTTCAAAGTAATCGTTGTGTTCGAGGACATACTGGCAGTTTCACGCAGAGCCTGGCGTTTCTCAACAGAAGTTTTTTGAGGCGAACGCGAACGGTTTTGTCTGCGGCAGACAAGACTGGTTCGTCATGCCGCCGGCTGCGGCGTGGTCGGTCCGGAGCGCCAGCGCAGCATTTGATACACGGCGGCGACCAGTGCTCCGAATCCGATGATCGTCAGGAGGAAGTTGATCACGCCGCCGATGTACGGCAGGTTGACGGCAATGTAAATCAATAAGAGTCCCACGAACAGCGCCACCACGCGATCCGTTTCATCCGGGCTCTTCAGCAGCGCGCGACCGACGAACGAAGCCAGGACGATTTTTGCCAGATACAAACCCACGAGCCACGCGGCGACGGTCAGCAGTGCCACGGGCAGGCCGATCATTGTAATACCCACGATGATGGCCGCTATCGGAGTGGCCACTGTCGCCAAAAAGCCGATGCTGCCGGCCTTGAGCAGAGCATTGGCGCTTTCCAGGTCCGGCTTTCCGAGAGGAGGGAAGATGGAGAACAGAATGAATCCCACGATGAATGAACCCGCCAGCCAGATAGCCTGCCAAATGTAGAACGAGAAGGTGGTATATCGGCTGGGCCGGGGCGGCTCCACGCGAATGTCTGTTTTCCCGGCCACAGTCGCGCCGTCCGCGATCCGCGCCAGCTCGGCCCGCCGCACATGCGCCGTGAGGTCGCCGCCGACACGGGCAGGAGCCACAAGCGTGATTCCCACCGAGCGGGATTCGACGTTTCTTCCAATATTGCCGCGGATGTCGATGCGGCCGCCGAATGCCGTGAGATCCCGCGCGATGGTTCCATCCACGGCGGCTTCGCCCGCAAACAATGTAACATTGCCATCCACACGCGCCCCATCGCTCACACTCGTGGTCTGTCCGAACCCAAAGACGTTTTTCATGATGTGGCCGCCAGCCTGAACGCTTTGTGCGAACCCGATCATGTCGCCTTCGACGTTGCCCGAAACTTCGACGTGCTGCGCGAACCCGATGACGTTGCCTTTGACCATGCCGCGAACATTGATACGTCTTGCGAAGGCGACCACATCTCCATTGACAACACCTTCGATGTTGATCGTCTCTCCGAACGCAATCAGCGTGTCGTCGATGGTTTCTTCGGCGCGCACCGTCACCTGGGGCGTGCCGCGGCGCACATCGAGCGCGTAGCTCGGAGATTCGAAAACCGACATCAGCACCACAACTCCAAGCATCACGCTTGTGCCAATGGACCGGCGGAGGATCTTGATGACGCCGAAAATAATCAGCGCACTCAAAGCCACTAAGCTCGCTTCTTCGATGATGGACATGAGCATCTCACCTCCGTTCAGGATGAAATAGGCAATCGAATTAAAAAGAAGATTCAGTTGTCCGGTCGTTTGCGACGGATCGACCCATTCGAGCGCCGACGGCAGCGTCAGGCGGGAAATCCAATCCAGCACCACGCGAACGGCGAGAGCTCCCCCCACGATGAGAAGACCCAAACTTACGACGATCGAACCGGCGGTTTCGTCCGCGTCGGCGCCGGCGACGTCGATCTCCTGAAACGCGTGGACGAGGGCGCGGTTTTCCTCCTCGAGCGCTTGAGCAAGCGCGCGGCAGGTTCCGCAGCTCGAAAGGTGTTCGCGTATCTGATGGGCGTCGCTTTCAGGCAGTTCGCCGCCCGCATACATCGAAAGCTCGAATTCGCTGGGACAGGTCACAAGTATTTCTCCTGTAGTTTCTCGCGCAGTTGTTGCTTCGCACGAAAGATCAACGTGGCGACGTGGTTCCTTTTCAGACCGAGCATGCGAGCGATCTCGTCGTAGTGGAGCTCGTTATAGTACGCGAGAACCAGCACTAGCCGGAACCGGTCCGGAAGTTCGGACAGGGCAGCGCGAATCCTATCGCCTTGCTCGGTGGCAAGCAGTTGGGTCAGCGGACCCGGACCGCGCGAGGAACGTTCCGGCAGTTCCGCGGCAGCGGTTTCGAAGACACGCATCTCGACCCCGCGGCGCCTCAGCAAGTCGATGCAGTAATTGCTCGCAATGCCCAGCAGCCAGCTCGAAAGCGGCATTCTGTCGTCATAAGTGGAGAACTTCCACTGTGCGCGGAGGAACACCTCATGCGCCGCGTCTTCCGCCGCATCTTTCGAATTGAGCAAATAACGGCAGAGACTCAAGACTCGCCGGTGATACGCCTTGTAGATTTCGCCGAAATCCTGAGTTCGGGGTGTCGGTCCGTCCAAGATGGCGTACATGCTAATACTTACGAACGACCAGGAGAAAAATTTCGGGGACGCGCGCTATGCGAGAGGGCTTCGCCGATTTCTCTCGCCGGATAACTCCACAATAGTCATTGAAGAACTTTTCGCAGCGCGCGTAACATGGTGGCCATTCATTTCCCTCGCATCTGAAAAGGAGAAGACGCGCATGACGCAAACCGATCGTAGCCGGAGCACTCGGACCAGGTGGTCCATGGTGGGCCTGGGAGCCGTCGTTATCCTCAGCAGCGTCCTGTTCGCAAGTCGCGAAGGCAGCGAAGCAGGACGAAAAGCCACAGGTTACCCTCAGTTGGTTTCCGTCGAGCAGTTGCCGGAAGTGGCCATGGGAGGTGAGATCTGTGCGCCCGCGCCTACTCCGGTTCTTCTGGCCGCCTCGCTGCAGCAAGAGCGCGTCGCCACCCAGCCGGCATCCGCTGCCGGCGCGGCGGATAGGCGCGATGTTGTCCTGAACCGGCCGCCGCTGCGAGTCATTCGCGATCCCTATCCCACCTACAGCGCTGTGGCCGTTGATCCGAGGAACAACGAAATCGTCCTCCAGGATGAGAATCTCTTTCAACTCATGGTCTACGACCGCTCGACCAACACCCCGGCCAGCGCGCGTCTGTCGGAACCCAAACGGATCATCAGCGGGCATGATACGAACGTCGAGTTCAACTGCGCTATCTACATTGACCCTAAAAGCGGAGACCTTTATTCAGTCAATAACGATACCCTCGATACGTTGACGGTTTTCTCACGTAACCAGAGTGGCAACGCGCATCCCGCGCGGGAACTGAGCACACCGCATCGAACCTATGGAATCGCCGTAGACGAAGCCCGTGAACAGATGTTTCTGACTGTCCAGGATCCTCCAATGGTGGTTGTGTATAACAAGTACGCCAAGGGGCAGGATAAACCCCTCCGCGTGCTCCGTGGCAACCGAACGGGATTGGAAGACCCCCATGGAATTGGCCTGGATACGAAGAACGGCTGGATGTTCGTAGCCAACTACGGAAACGTCGCTGCGCATCCGGATGGCGGCGGAAACAACTTGCCGGGAAGGGGCTATGGAGAAATGCTGCCCGGCTCCGGCAGATATGAGCCTCCTTCAATTACGGTTTATCCAATCCAGGGGAGCGGCGACAACCAGCCACTGCGCGTCATTGAAGGACCGGCTACGCAGTTGAACTGGCCCGCGCACATTTCCGTGGACGAAGAGCATGGCGAGGTCTACGTTGCCAACGACGGAACAGATGCCATCCTGGTGTTCCGCGTGACAGATTCGGGCAATGTCGCTCCTACCCGTGTGCTGACGGGTGCCAGGACCCAGATCAAGAATCCCACTGGCGTGGTCGTGGATACGGTCAACAATGAACTGGTCGTCGCCAACATGGGGAATCATCGGGCGACAGTTTATCCTCGAACGGCCCAGGGAGACACGCCTCCGATCCGCACGATTCGAACCGCCGCCGACGGCACACCGGCTTTGCAGATCGGGAACCCGGGCGCGGTTGCCTACGACTCCAAACGGGACGAACTCCTCGTGCCGAACTGAGTAGCTCATCCGCAGATTGCGGCCTTCGCCAGGCTGGCGAAGGGAGGCGATGCTCCGCGGCGGCGAATCTTCGGACAAGCAACCAAGCTCAGCCGGACGATGCACGATATCCGCTACAACGAATATCGCGACGAGTTCTACGTCAATAACCCCTTTGCGCAGGCGGTCCTCACGTTCCGCGGTGCGGCCGACGGACAGGAAGCACCGCTTCGGGTAATCCAGGGACCCAAAACGAAGCTGATCAGCGCCGACACGCTGGAAATCGACACCATGCATAACGAAATTTTTGTGCCGCAGGGTGACGACGTTCTCGTGTTTCCAATGATGGCGAATGGGGACGTGGCTCCGATCCGAGTCGTGCAGGGTGGTGCCAAGGTGGGCTGGAAGTCCGGCGGGGGCGTCGCTGTGGACCCGGTCCACAACCTTTTAATAACCGACGGCACGATCGAAGTTGAAGGCCAGGGTTATCGGACGACGTACCGGCAAGGCCGCGAATCCATCTTGATCTTTGACCGTATGGCGAATGGCGAAGTCAAGCCGCTGCGCGTCATCCGCGGCCCGAAGACAGGGATTCACGGCATCCGTCAAATGCAGGTCCTGCCGAAGGGCGGCTGGATCGTGATCACTCAAATTACCGACGGCGGCATCGCCGAACCGGAGGGCACCTTCGTCGGCGTGTGGAGTATCAACGACAACGGTGATGTCCCGCCACGCTGGAAGATTGAAGGAAAGGGAAACAACGTCATGAAAAAACCGCGCGGCGTCGCCCTCGATGCGAAACACAGAGAGGTGATCGTCTCGGACATGCGCCTGAACGCGGTTTTGACATTCTACTTTCCGGAGATTTTCTAAGCCCATTCGGAGTGTATACGGAACCACAAAGACACGAAGACACAAAGAAAGCCGGCGATCAGATTTATTTAATGCCGGCTTTCTTTGTGTCTTCGTGTCTTTGTGGTTCCTTGTCATACATTACTGTAATTACGAAACGTAGTACTAAGTATCCCTCGGGGGTGATGGCATGACGATCGATCGCAGACAGTTCATGGCCTCGGCAGCGGCTGGATTGGGGTCTCAACTCGTTTCCCGGTCTGGCGACGCTCTGGCGCAGAGCGCAGCGCGTCCACTGCCGCCCGATAACGGTCTGTTCCCCGGCTTTCAGGCGAAGTGGGTTCACACCAATGGCGCGGATATTTTCCTCCGGCATGGCGGAACCGGGCAGCCGCTTCTGCTGCTCCATGGCAACCCGCAGTCGCACGTCTGCTGGCACAAGGTCGCGAGCGCCCTGGCCCGCCGGTATCACGTCGTCGTGACAGACCTCCGGGGCTACGGCGATAGTGTCGGGCCAGAGGACGGCGGCGCGCAGCACATCAATTACTCGTTTCGCACTATGGCTCGAGATCAGGTGGACGTGATGGCCTCGCTCGGACATGAGCGCTTTTTCCTGGCCGGTCACGACCGGGGAGCGCGCACAGCCCATCGCCTCGCGCTCGACCATCCGGATCGCGTACGTAAGGTTGCGCTGCTGGACATATTGCCGACGCGCTACGTGTGGAGCCACGCCTCCCGTGAATGGGCGTTGAATTCCTGGCATTGGTCATTCATGGCGCAGCCTGACGAGATGTTCGAGCGCATGATTGCTGCGATTCCGGCCCGCGAGTTCGTGTTACGCCATCTTGGCCGGTCCGGTAAGCCCGCGTTCTTCGACGATCGGGCAGTAGCCGAATACGTCCGCTGCTTCACACCAAAGACAATTCACGGTTCATGCGAAGACTATCGCGCGGCCGCGGGTATCGACCTCACGCATGACGAGGCGGATCATCAGGCTGGGCGCAAGATCACCGCGCCCGTGCTGGTGATGTGGGGAAGCCGAAGCCATACAGGTATGTTCTACGGGGACAATCAGCTCTCGATCTGGCGCGATGCTGCCACCGACGTGACCGGCGGCCCACTCGATACCGGCCACTATCTCGCCGAGGAAGCGCCGCAGGCTGTGATCGAGGCATTTGAACGCTTCTTTGCCTAGTCCTGATTTCTTACATTTCGAAAGCGAGCGGCTACGTGCCGGCGATGAGCCGCGGTGTGGTCGCTTCCGTTTAGAAGGAGACTTCCAGCATGATGGGATTTAACGTTATTTAACATCCGCCGGATGAGGGCTAAGAACATGAAACCTGTACCTCCGAATCAACAACGCGCACTCGTCGAGCGCCTCACGAAGATGTGTGGAGGCGGCTACAGTCCCGAGACCCGCCGGAAGTACTTTATCAGTGGCCCGCAATGGGCAGCGGCGTATCAGGGACAAGCTTTGTTTTACGCTCCCACGCGACAGCCAGTCACCTTTGAACAGGTCATCCGTGAGTTCGGGAAAATCGGCATCGGTTATTGGTGTACGCACGACAGCGATGTCATTCCTACCGCCGTCCTCGGCTCAGGCGAGCAATCCGAGATCGTTGCGAAAATTGGAAGGACGCTGGAAGAGAACGGTGTGAAATGCTCGATGGTTACGACCGAGACGTTCTATCACGCGGTGTTTGCCGCGGGACCCGCGCCCGAGGCGCCGGAGGTGCGCGAGTACGCCGCTTTCCGAGTCAGGAACACGGTGGATATCGGGCATGAACTCGGAGCGCATTACGCAGTCTACTGGCCCGGCTCTCTGGGTTATTTCGTCCAGGGCTCGATTGACGAAATCCAGACGTTGCGGTGGTACGCCGACGCGCTGAATGCGGCGTGCGAACGCGACATCGAAGTGGCGAAGCAAAAGGGCCGTCCCACACTGAAGCACTGTCTCGAGGCGAAGCCCTTCGAGCCGCAGGCAGAGATTCTGCTGCCGACAAGCGATGCGATGCTCGCGTTCATCGCATCAGGAGCACTGAAGCATCCGGAAATGGTGGGACTCAATCCGGAGTATTTGCATGAGCTCATGTGGGGAGGCGCTCCCAGAGCCGCCCTCGCTCGCGCCTTGATGGCCGGCAAACTGTGGCACTTCGATATCAATGACGGCTACCGGCTGAAACACGACGTTGACATCGGCATCGCCCTGGTCAATCCGCTCGATTGGTTGAATGTGCTCATGCTTCTGCGGTCCAACGGCTTCAATGGACCGTTCAATCTGGATTTCAAACCACTGCGCACGACGAGCAATCATGGCGTCTTTGCCGTCAGTTTTCCGAATGCGGTCGATCGATTCATAACGCTGTGGGAAATTGCAGGCGAAGCGCTCGAAGATCCCGTGATTCGCGAAGCGACTGCCGCGCTGCAGGCGGGATCGGGCGTGTCCGCAGGAACCGATGCTCAGGCAATCGCTGAAGCCAACAAGGAGCTTCTGACACTGCACGAGTTGATTCCCCATCGGCTGGTCCAGCTTCTCGTCGGCATGCATCGCGGCCGCACTTACTTTTCATGACCTGTTGGCTGGGGATCGACGTCGGAACAGGCGGCTCGCGTGCATTACTGACAAACGCGCAGGGCAAAATTGTTGCGGCATTCACCGTTCCTCACGAAGACATGCGGATGGACCGCCCGTTATGGGCGGAGCAGCGGCCGGAGAACTGGTGGGACGCGGCCCAACAAGCCATACGTGGTGTGCTGGCGGGGGCCAACGTTTCCGGCAGAGACGTCGCCGGCATTGGCCTGTCCGGACAAATGCATGGGCTCGTCATGCTGGATTCCGCAGATCAGGTCATCCGCCCGGCGCTCATCTGGTGCGATCAACGCAGCCAAACCCAGGTCGACGAGATCAACCGATTGGTCGGCCACGACTCTATTCTCGCTTTCACTGCCAATCCGGTTCTGACCGGCTTCACTTTGCCGAAGCTCATCTGGGTTCGAGACAACGAGCCGGCGCATTTCGAACGGGTACGCAAAATAATGCTTCCCAAAGACTACATTCGACTCCGCCTGACCGGCGAGTACGCCACAGATGTAGCCGATGCTTCGGGAACTGCGCTGTTCGATGTCGCGCGCCGGCGATGGTCTGATGAAATGGCCGGGCGAGTTGGTATCGACGCATCCATTTTGCCTGTGGCCCTCGAATCGATTTTGGTCACCGGCCGCATTTCCCGATCGGCCGTTGACACGACGGGGCTCGCGGAAGGCACTCCGGTCGTCGCAGGCGCGGGCGATCAGGCGGCCAGCGCCGTCGGCAATGGCATCGTCGAGGCTGGAATCGTCTCGTGTACCATCGGAACATCCGGTGTTGTCTTCGCGCACATGGAATCTCCTGAGTATGACGAGCGCGGCCGCGTCCACACGTTTTGCCATGCTTTGGAACGTGCGTGGCATGTGATGGGAGTCACGCAAGGCGCGGGATTGAGCCTGCAATGGTTTCGTAACAATCTCGCGCCGGGTTCCGGATACGATGCGTTGACCGCGGAAGCCGCCACTGCTACTGCCGGGAGCCAGGGACTGTTCTGGCTTCCATACTTGATGGGAGAGCGCACGCCACACCTGGATGCATCGGCCCGCGGCGGCTGGACTGGACTGACTGCCAAACACACTCGCGCCGATTTGATCCGCTCGTTGATGGAAGGCGTTTGCTACAGCCAGAAGGACTGTCTGGACATCATCGAACAGATGGGAGTCACCGCGGACTCCGTGCGCTTCTCCGGCGGTGGCGCACGAAGCGAGTTCTGGCAGCAGATGCTGGCGGATGTTTTGGGCAAGCGTGTTTCGGTGCTTGAAAACCAGGAGGGCTCCGCATTCGGAGCCGCGTTGCTGGCGCTGGTGGGAACGGGCGAATACTCTTCCGTCCGCGAGGTGTGCAAAGCAGCGATTCGTGAAGTCAGCGTACTGGAGCCGCGTCCCGAAATCCATCAGATCTACGCGAGCGGACATCAAACCTACCGAGCGCTCTACCCTGCCATCAGTGCTGCGTTACGTCCACACGTCGATCTTACTGATCGCTCTTTGGCGTCCGGATGATTTCAGTTGCGTCCACTTTGGTTCCCCCCTTGGGGCTGAAAACCTGAAGGCGATCGCCGACTTTGAGATCTTCGAACTTGATCTCGATCTCGTTCTCACCGTCTTTAATGACTGTCTTTGACGAGACCATCACTTTGAACTCCATCGGAATCGGCGCGGATGCTCCTCGAACTGCTGTGGGAGCGCCTCCACTCGAGCGGCCTCTGCGGCCGCCTCCTCCGGCCACGGAAACGCCACGGGCGCCACCACCTCCGCCACCTCCGCTGCGTGGAGAGCGGTTGCTTCCGAGGTCACCTAATTCGGCAATTTCGTATGAAATCGCATCGCTGACGGTTATCGATTTGTTCTTGGTATCGATCTTACTGATGTCGCCAAGCGTCAGGTGTCTGGATTCACCTCGCGTGAACCCTGAAAAGCACAACATGATGAGAACGGCCAGGCTCAAACATTTCATAAATATCTCCAACGCCCGTAGCGTGAAGTTCTTCTTCCCGACAGCTTACGCTACCCGCCGGCCAGCTTCCAGTCCCGTTCCCCTCCTTGCGGTGGTGCAGGGAGGGGAATATAGTGCTTTCGCGGTGACGCGTAAAAATTGTTTACGTTTTGTGTCCTTCGGCTTTGCTCTCGCCTTCCTTCTATCAGTAGACCTTCGAGCGGAGACTGGTTACGACGCCTGGTTGAGGTACGCGGCGCTCGATGATGCGGCGGTACAAAGATATCGGGCCGTCATTCCGGCAGTCGTTGCGGCTGTTGGCAATCAGCTTCCCGTTCAAAGCGCACAGCAGGAATTGAATCGAGGTCTGCGTGGCATGCTCGGCAGAAACCTGCGGCTGCAGTCGGGTCTGCCCGCTGAGAGTGCAATTATTGTTGGGACGCTCGATGAGCTGCGCCGAGGCGCGCCACAGCTAAGACTGCCGGTGAATCCTGGGGAGGATGCGTATTGGCTGAAAACGCTGCAGGTCAATGGAGCTGTCTACACCGTCGTTACGGCGCAGAACGATCGCGGAGTGGTTTACGGCGCGTTTGCATTGCTGCGGAAAATTGCACTCGGCGAGCCTCTCGCGGATCTCGACGAGAGACAATCGCCGTATTCACCCATCCGGTGGGTAAACGAATGGGACAATCTCGATGGCTCCATCGAGCGAGGCTACGGCGGCCGCTCGATCTTCTGGGAGAACGGAGGCGTTCGCCCGGAACTCCAGCGCATCGATGATTACGCGCGCATGCTGGCTTCGATCGGAGTCAATGGTTGCGCTATTAATAATGTCAATGCGAATCCCCTCTTTCTCACTTCCGCGCTAATCCCTCAAGTTGCGCGCGTGGCGGAAGCTTTCCGGCGATGGGGCATCCGAGTCGCGCTGGCGATCGATTTCGGCAGCCCCATGACAGTGGGTGGTCTGGATACGTACGATCCTCTGGAGCCGGCCGTGATTGCCTGGTGGAAGTCCAGGACAGACGAAATCTACAGAGCCATCCCCGATTTTGCAGGTTTTGTGTTGAAGGCAGATTCGGAGGGCCGCGTCGGTCCTTCCACGTATGGCCGCACGCATGCCGATGCGGCGAATGTCATCGCACGAGCGCTCAAGCCGCACGGCGGCGTTATTTTTTATCGCGGCTTCGTGTACGACCATCACATGGACTGGCAAAACTTGAAGAACGATCGAGCGCGTGCGGCCCACGATAATTTCCACGATCTCGACGGCAAGTTCGATGACAACGTGATCATCCAGATCAAAAACGGCCCCATCGATTTTCAGGTTCGCGAGCCGGCGTCGCCGTTATTCGGCGCTCTCGAGAAAACCAATCAGGCTATTGAACTGCAGATCACGCAGGAATATATGGGACAGGCGCGTCATCTGGTGTTCCTTCCTCCGATGTGGAAAGAGACCCTCGATTTCGACATGCGTGCCGGCGACCGCGAAACACCAGTCAAGACTCTGATTGCGGGCTTTGTCGGAGTCTCGAACGTGGGCCTCGATGAGAATTGGTTCGGAAATCACATGTCGCAGGCCAATCTTTATGGCTTCGGCCGGCTGGCGTGGGATCCGGACCTGACAGCGAGCCGGATTGTCGATGAATGGACAAAGCTCACATTCGGAAACGATCCCAAAGTTATGGAAACGATTGCCGGCATCCAGCTGAGTTCGTGGCGAACCTATGAGAAGTACACAGGTCCACTCGGTCTTCAGACGCTGACGGATATCGTGGGAAACCATTACGGTGTGGCCGTTGAAGCTTCCGAGAGGAACGGCTGGGGACAGTGGCATCGCGCCGATGAGAACGGCGTCGGCATGGATCGGTCTCAGGCAACCGGTACTGGATTTATCGGGCAGTACAGCGCTGGAGTCCGCAGTATCTACGAGTCGGCGGCCAATACTCCTGACGATTTGCTTTTATTCATGCACCATGTTCCCTACACGCATGTACTGCACTCCGGAAAGACCGTGATCCAGTACCTGTACGACTCTCATTTCGAGGGTGTGGAAACCGTGGCGAAGTACGTGCGAGACTGGCGCCCGCTGCGCGACCACATCGACGACCAGCGATATCAAGACGTCATGCAGCAGTTGGAGTATCAGGCCGGACACGCGGTGGTCTGGCGCGATGCTGTCACCACGTGGTTTCAGCGAATGTCCGGCATTCCAGACTCGGGAGGCCGCGTCGGCCGCTATCCCGGCCGCATGGAAGCGGAATCGGCGGCTCTGGATGGTTATGTCGTGAAGTCTGTCACGCCCCGGGAAACAGCATCCGGAGGAGAGGCGATCGAATGTGAGGCGACCCGGTGTTCGGCCACTTTCCGATATGACGGCGACTCCGGCTGGCGTGATCTGATCGTGCAGTATTTCGACACCGACAATGGCATCGCTCGCTTCGAGGTGCGCGTCGGCCGGCAGTTCATAGCAGAGTGGTCCGCATCGGCCCTTCTCGGGACAAGGAAACCGGATGGCTCATCCGCGACCAGACGAATCATCCGCGGCATCGCACTGCGGCGTGGAGACGAAATCCGAATTCAGGGAATACCGGATGCCGGTGACGCCGCAGTGCTCGATTACCTGGAAATCCTGCCCGCGGAGAATTGAGCCCTAACTGCCTCTTTTCACGAGTTTCTTCAGGATCTGCGTGGTGGTCTCGCCAACGTAGATGTTGCCCGCTGAATCGGCGGTGACGCCTTCCATGCCGGCATTGTTGTTCTTGTTGGGATCGGGCTCGCTGAAGGGAACGAAGGCGGTGACCTTGCCGTCCTTCGCGCTGCCGACGTACAGGCCTCTCTTGAAACCCGGATTCAGCATGGCATTCGATTGGGAATCGACCGCGTAGAGCGTGTCGTTCTTGTCGATGAAGACACCGCTCGGCCGGCCGAATTGCTTCCACTGATCGATGAACTTGCCGTCCTGATCGAAAATCTGGATTCGGCTGTTTCCGCGATCGGCAACGAAGAGCCTGCCGCGCGAATCCATCGTGATCGCGTGCGGCGTGTCCAGTTCGCCAGGGCCTTTTCCTTTCTTGCCCCAGGTTTTAATGAATTTTCCGTCCTTCGAAAACTTCACGATGCGGCCGTTGGCGTTCGCGACGTGTCCGTCACTGACGAAGATGTCTCCGTTCGGCGCGATGACAACATCGGTCGGGCCGTTGAATGTATCGAGACCTTCCGCCGCCACGCCTGCTTTGCCGAGGGTCATCAGGACTTTTCCATCGGTATTGATTTTGAAAACCTGCTGGCCTTTTCCGTCCTTGTTCTGCGCGTCGGTAACCCACAGGTTGCCGTCGCGATCGATCGTCATGCCGTGCGGCTGCACGAACATGTTCGTGCCGAAACTCTTCAGCAGCTTGCCCGACGGATCGAACTGGAGAATCGTCGGATCGGCACGATGAAACACCCAGATATTGCCCTTCGCATCCGCGTCAGCCGAGATCACGGCGCCAAACTTGATGGATGGCGGCAGCTGGGGCCATCCCTGAGCCAGGCGGTACGGATTGTCCTGCGCGAGCAGGACGATTGCGGATAACACCATCACTGCGATCAGCATCACACGTGACATGACTCCCTCCTCATTTTCTTAGCGTCGGGCCCACCGGCCAAGCCATAGTTGGTACACCGCCTTTATTACGGCTGTGCCCTATCAGGCTTGCGCTTCGCGGCGGCCTCATTGATGGCTTTTGGGCCGGTTCCCCCACGCCTTCTTGGTTGGATGTGGGATCATACCACTTCCTGTGATATCTGACATTTCTGACGGAGGTTTCCTTGGCAAATACACTTCCCGATAACACGAACACCCGCGCGGTACTGCGCCACCTCACCGCCACCCTTGCATATCGTGCCGCGAAGGCTTTGCGAAATGTACCGCCCGGCTTTGCGAACTTTTCCGGCGGTCCCACGATGCGTGCGCCCGTGCTGATCGTCGCGCATCTGGCAGACCTGATGGCATGGGGAGTGAAAATGGCAGAGGGCGAATATCTATGGCGCCCGGAGGGAAGTAATGACTGGGACACCGAAGTGCGCCGCTTTTTTGATGGGCTGGCCGCCCTCGACCGGATTCTCGCCTCCGATGCTCCACTCGGCCAACCCGCAGAATTGCTGATCCAGGGTCCCCTCGCCGACGCGCTCACTCATGTCGGTCAGATCGCGATGCTGCGGGGTGCGGCGGGCATCCCCGTTCGCCCCGAAAGCTACGCTCGCGCCGAAATTGTGGCCGGACGTGTGGGACCGGACCAGGCACCTCCGGGCCGCGAATTCGATGGAGACGCCAGCGTGCGCAGTTAGATTATGCCAATCGCACACTCTAGAGTGACAGCTAAGGGCCAGATATCCATTCCAGCCCTCGTGCGCCAGAAGCTTAGCGTCGGACCAGGTTCCGTTTTGGAATGGGAGGAGCAAGGCGGCGACATCATTGTGCGCCGCGCTGGACGACACATGTCCGCAGAGGTTCATCAAGCAGTTTTCGGCTCAGGAGTTCCCACGAGAAAGCGCATCAATGAATTGAAAGCAGGCATCCGCAAGCACGTTAAGACGCCATGCGCGCGATTGATACCCAATGTTCGGTAATGGGTTCTTTGAATTTTGACGTTTTCCCCTCCTTGAAAAGGAGGGGTGGCTGCGCCAGTAACAAGAAGTCGCGAAGCCACCGAAGCGGCGCAGACGGGGTGGTCAGTTCGGCGAAACTTTCTCCGCCGAACTGACCACCCCGTCCGCTCCTTTTAAAGGATGCTTCGCAGCGTCTTTTTGATGTCGCGGCCACCCCTCCTTTTCAAGGAGGGGAAAGAGCTGTGAGAGAGATATTGGTTTGGCTTCCTTCGGTGATGTGGACAGCCGTACCGCGATTTTCGAAGTTGCGCATGAACTCCGGATCAAACCACGCATCGCGGTCGACGTCTGCCCAGGCAAAAATCTTGTAATCGCCGGGAGGCACGCGTTCGAATCGGAAGCGGCCTGATGGATCACTGATAACAGCGCGAAACAGATCGAAGCGCGGGCGTGTGTCAGGCAGAATCACGACAGATGCATCCGGTATCGATTTTCCATTGGCATCCACCACGCTGCCTCCAACTCCTCCCGGATTCGTGCCGATCACGATCTCGAGCAAGGCCTCGGGTGGCCGGTCCACGCGCAGGCCTGTATTGAGAACATCGGCAGCCCAGAATCGAATCGACTTTATGTATGCGTTTTGAAGACTCGCGGGCGAGGCCGAGGCAAAAAAATCCGGAATGAGATTCAGAAGCGGAGCGATATTGACGCGGTAGTTGCCGGGAGTTGCGTCCAGAGTGAAGGTCGAGTCGGCAAGGGGATTGCTGTAGGAAGGTTTCGCCAGTGACGGAGCCCCCGCGGGCGGAGGATCCCGGCGCAAGCTGATACGCAATTTTTCCAGGTCGGCGCTTGCGATGCGCCCTTCCACCGAAATGCGTCCACGGAGTTTAAACGCCGGCATTGTTAGGAGCGTGAGGTTATCAATGTCGGTATTCCCGACCTGAATAGTGGCATATGCGCTCCCGTTTGCGGAGTTGGCTACAAGCGTGTGAGTCCCAGGAAGCAGGGTCACATCGAAAGAACCGCTTTCCGAATTGACTACAAAATCATCGGGGCCAAACGGCTCCGGCTTTGTTTCACGTTGCAGACTGGCATACTGTGCAGGCTTTCCGGTCACGCCATCTACCACAACACCTCTGACGTGGCGCTCACTGACCGCTGCCACCACGACGTTGATCCCCAGCACTTCGGAGCCCGCCCTCACTTCAATCGGCGCTGCTGTTTGCTCATCAATCGTGCCTGAGAAATACACGGGCACATCCCGCCCATTGCGCGTTTTCAGGTCGGGACGCCCAAGGGCCGGATCGGCCACGGCAGCTGATGAGTAAAATGGCCCGCCCACGATCGAGATGTTTCCGCCACTCATCATTCGCCGTTCAAAAGAGTCAGGCACCGCCGCGATGTAGTATCGTCCCGGTTCCAGCCAGAAAAGGCGGTACTCACCGAGATCATTGGTCACAGCCGATGCGACGGGCGTTAATACGCGCCGGCCTTCCGGATAGGATGCTTTCAACGCCTGCACTTCAACATTGCCTAGAGCTTCGCTATTGCCGTCATAGATCGTCCCTGCAATGGCGCTGGCAGGAGTCATCGGAACTTGCATATTCAGCACTGGCTGATTCGCGTTCACGACGATGGGAACTGGAGACCTCACATATCCGGCTCGCGTGACAGTCAACTGATAGCGGCCTGGAGGAACATTTTGAAATACGAACCTTCCGTTATCCGATGTGATGGTGCTGTCGAGGATTGTTTCATTTGTGCCATCCCTGCGCAGCTCCACGTTCGCCTTCGAAAGGGGATAATTTGTGCCTCGCACGACGATCCCCTGAATCGCACCGCTCTGCGCGACGAACATCACCAGAGCGATTCCAACGATGTTCATGGAATCACCGCCAACGGAATTTCATCGTCACTGCCTTCGTCAACGTGGATCGTCTTTCCACGGTCTTCATAGTTGCGGATGAAATCGGGATCCTCCCAGGCTCTGTCCTCGACGACATCAAACGCGAACAGCTTGTAGTCACCCGGTGTGAGTCCCATGATGTGAAATCGGCCCGAACCATCGGTAGAAACTGATTTGTAGAGATCGCTGCGATGGCGAAGACGTACGTCCGGTACGACGACTACAACGCGATTCGCTGCGGCTTCCTGTCGCGCATTCAGGACAGAACCGTGAACCGCGGCGGCGTTCGTGTTGATGACGATTTCCAGCCGATTCTCAGGTGGGCTGGTCAGGCGCAGTCCGCTGTCGAGCACATCGACATTCCCCATGCGCATCGACTTCACGTACGCGTATTCCGGCACGCCTCGAACTGTCACTCGAAGATCGCCTGGAGAAACGCCCTCTAAAACAAAAGAGCCGTCAACCTCAGGCGGAGGACTGAAACTCGGCCCGGCGCTCGGCATTCCCGGGACGCCGGGATCACGAATCAATCGAGCGATCCGGAGGTCGTCCATCTTCGGGCCGCTGCGCGTGCCAGCTTCAATGATGAATCGCCCGGAGACTTTGAAGCCGGATCCAGCGACGACGGTCACACTCTCGAGATCCGTGTTCGCGACCTCTATTGGAACGATCCCGCTGACTTTAAGATTCGACGCAACCAGGAGGTACGCGGCGGGAACGGCGCCCGAAATATCGAAGAAGCCGTTTGGATCCGTGGTGCCGGCGGGAGCACGCAGATCCGGCTCGAAGGTACGCGGTATCGCCGTGATCGCAGCTTGCGCGAGGGGCTGGCCATCGGCACTGTTGAAGGCTCGGCCACGAATATGATGCGAGGCGATGATGCCGGGTCCAACGGCGATGTCCACGCCTCCAACGG
>Ga0207646_10001246_pt1 | contig 31896 bp, 29 predicted proteins | sample KBSK5502metaG_FD_184343 | JGI IMG/M metagenome (GOLD analysis project Ga0207646, IMG submission 184343) | Corn, switchgrass and miscanthus rhizosphere microbial communities from Kellogg Biological Station, Michigan, USA - KBS K5-50-2 metaG... | ecosystem: Host-associated > Plants > Roots >... | reverse complement strand
GCAGATAGTTGACCGGAATACCGCCGCCCAAATTGATATGCTCGAGCGTGTGGCCGGTCTCACGATGAATCGTCATCAAGTGGTTCCACATGCTCTTGAACGCTTCGGCAAACGGTTCGACATCCGGCGTTTGCGAGCCGACGTGAATGTGTATGCCGCAGACATGAATCAACTCCGGATTTTGTAAGCCACGGCGAAACGCCTCGAGTACTTCCGATGAAGAGATGCCGAACTTTGAAGTCAACAATGCGGTCTGCAAACCCAGGTGTGAACGCGTGCCAATCTCGGGCACCAGGCGGAGCGCGATTCGCGCGGGCGGCAACCCGGAGTTCAGTTCGCTGCGCGCGCGCCGCACCGCGTCTTCAACCAATCCAATCTCATAAATTGAATCGACATTGATCGAGTAGATTCCCGCGCGCACCGCCTCGTCCAGTTCCTCTTCCGTTTTGCTGGTGCCGTTGAAAATAATTTGGCCTGGCTTGAAGCCAACCCGCAGCGCTTTGTACAACTCGCCACCGCTGTTTACCTCGATATCGATGCCCGTCTCAAGCACCGCCTTCAGCACAGACATGTTCGAATTTGCTTTCGAGGCGTAGCAAAACTTAATTGGTCTGTCGACTTGCTTTGCCGCGGCTTGCAACCGAGCGATGTTGGCGCGGATGCGGGGTTCGGAGAAAACAAAAAGCGGGGTCCCGTAACGGTGGGAGAGTGCGGTCGCGTCCGCCCCGCTGATGAAGAGATGATTGTTCTCGCGAGCTTCGAGAAACCCGGGAATGGTCCACGCCGGCGCGGCGGTCATGACTGGTGACATTAGAATAAGACCCTACGCAAAGTTTAGTTGGAACCTGAGATTAGAGTGCGCGGCGAAACGCGTCAAGACTAAATTACAGCCTGCTCGTTTTGAGCCTGGCAATTGCAGCTTTGCAGTTTTTGACACTTCACAACTGCGCGATCATCTCTGCCGGGTTCCAATACGCCCAGACGTTTTGAACCTTGCCTTCCGAGTTCACTTCAAAGACATCAACGCCTTCGAACTTCACTTCCTTGCCGTTGATGCTGGTGCCGTGGCCCGTCCATTTCACGGCCGCGCCATTGCCGGCGACAAAAACCGAATCTTCATTCAGCGCCACGATCTCAAAGTTCTTGCATATCGATTGAAAGAATTCCCGGATCGCGTCGCGTCCGCTAATCGGTGGGGCGCCCAAAGGATCGCAGGTCGTGCCGTCTTCAGCAAAAGCGTTGGCGAAAGCGTCCGCGTCCATGGCGCGGATAGCCAGGAAGTAAGTGCGCACGGCGCGCGAAATCTGGTCAGGTGAAACTTGTTCGGTCATCTTGTTCTTTTGAACCTCCCTCACAATCGGGCTGCTGCCCCGCTCTTTGTTTTTGCGCGTTCCTGCTCAACCAGCACGCGGCGCAGAATCTTACCCGAAGCTGACTTCGGAATCTGTTCGACAAACTCCACGAAGCGAATTTTCTTGTGTGGCGCTACTCGCTCAGCCACGAATTCCATAATTACTTCGGCGCTGGTCTCGCCTTTCAACACCACGAATGCTTTCGGCACTTCGCCCGCTTCGTCGTCCCGGCACGGAATTACGGCCGCATCAGCGATCGCGGGATGCACGAGCAGGATGGCCTCCAACTCTGCCGGCGCGACCTGAAAACCCTTGTACTTGATCAGCTCTTTAACGCGATCGACGATATAGAAGTGGCCGTCGTCGTCCGCATACCCGATGTCGCCCGTGTGCAGCCACCGGTCACTGTCGATCGTATTCGCAGTCGCTTCCGGATTATTTAAATAGCCTTTCATAATCTGCGGACCGCGCACGCAGAGTTCGCCTTCCTGGTTGGGACCAAGTTCTGCTCCCGTAACCGGATCGATCAGTTTGCACTCGGTGTTGGGCGCCGGCGGTCCCACGGCGCCAAGTTTCATTTTAGCGGGATCAGCCGGACTGCTGTGCGTCACCGGGCTGGTTTCGGTCATGCCGTAGCCCTGGCGAATACTGCAACCGATTCGCTGGATGCATTCGCGCGAAAGCTCTTCACCGAGGGGCGCGGCGCCGGAAAAGATCATTTTCAAACTCGACAGATCGTACTTCTCAACCATCGGGTTCTTTGTCAGTTGCAGCACGATGGGCGGCACGATGTGCGAGAGCGTCACGCGATAGGTTTGAATCAAGTTAAGAAACTGTTCGAGATCAAAGCGCGGCATCGTCACAATCGTCGCGCCCAGGTGCAGGCCCATGTTCAGCACCACGACCAGCCCGTAGATGTGAAACAGCGGCAGGACGCAAAGCAAAGTGTCGCCGCGGTGAAAATAGTCGAGGCCGTCCATCTGCCGCATGTTCGCAATCAGATTGTGATGCGTGAGCATCACGCCTTTCGGCAATCCAGTGGTCCCGCTGGAGTAAGGCAGCGCCACCAGGTCTTCAAGCGGATTGATCTTGATCGACGGAACGTCGCCGTCGCTGTCCAGCAAAGAAGCGAAAGGCGTCGCATCACCGGCTTCACCAAAAGCGAACAACTCTTCTATCTTTGATTGCTGCGCGGCGGCACGGGCCTTTTCCATGAACAGCGGCGCCGCGACCAGAAATTTTGCCCCGGCATCCTTCAGTTGGTGCGCGGCTTCTTCAGCGGTGTACAGCGGGTTCAGTGTGGTGTTGATGCCGCCCAGCATCGCCACCGCATGAAAGGCCACCGCGTACTCGGGACAATTGGTGCTGAAGATTCCGAATACGTCACCTTTCTTGAAGCCTCTCTTCGCCAGGCTCGCCGCTGTCCGCCGCACGGCATCTTCCAGCTGGGCGTAGGTCAGGCTGCGGCCCGACGGGCCATCAATCAAAGCCGGTTTGTCTTTTAGTTCGGGTGTCGATTTGAGAATGAAGTCGGAGAGCGAAACTTCAGGAATCGTCACATCGGGATATGGTCCGCGAAAGATCATTCGAAGTCTGTGCCACGACGGCCCTCGAAAAGAGCGGCCAGTGTACACGATTCTGCTGACCAAAAGGCAGCAAAGTTGTATATTGACGCCACCTTTTTTCAGGAAATCATGGTTGAGGCTCGCCCAAATCCGCTCAACGTAATCTGCATCGCTACCTTTTTTAAGGGTGGCGACTTTATGCGCGAATGCCACGCGCGCGGATCCCGCGTCATTCTGATCACTAAAGAGAAGATGCTCGAGGAAGATTGGCCCCGCGACGTGCTCACCGATCTGATTGCAGTTCCGAACGATGCGCCGGTGGAACTCTTTCTGGACCTGGTCAGTCATCTGGCCGCTACTGCAAGGCCCGATCGGATCATCGCTTTGGAGGAATTTGATGTGGTCGTCGCGGCCCTGGCGCGCGAGCACCTGTGCATTCCCGGGATGAGCAGCGTCACGGCCAAGACATTTCGTGACAAGCTGGCAATGAGCGTAAAAGCGCGGGCTGCGGGAATCAACGTCCCTGAGTTTGTTCCGGCTATTAATCATGAAGAGATCGATAAATACGTTAAGCGCGTTCCGCCCCCATGGGTGATGAAACCGCGCTCAGACGTTTCGGCCATCGGCATTCGCAAAATAGAGAGCGCGGAACAGGTCCAGCCGATGATCGAAGAGATGAACCAGCGGGACGCGCTGCGCGAACGGGCGTCCTATTACCTGCTGTCTCAATTCATCGCCGGCGAAGTCTTTCACGTGGATTCACTCGTTGAGAACGGCAAGGTCGTTTTCGCCGGCGTGAACAAGTATGGTCGCCCGCCTTTGCAGGTTGCTCATGGCGGCGGCGCCTATATTTCACAGACGATCGACTACGCCTCAGAGGATCGGCGCCAGCTGCTCGAAATTAATCGCCGCCTGCTAAAGGCGATGTCCATGCAAACCGGCGCCACACACGCCGAATTTATCAAGAGCGAAGCCGATGGTAACTTCTACTTTTTGGAAGTTGCCGCGCGTGTCGGCGGCGCTTACATCGCTGACGTTTTGGAAGCGGCGTCAGGAATTAACCTTTGGCGAGAATGGGCGCGGCTCGAAATTGCCGGCGCTAACCCGCAAAAGCGCCTGCGACCGCGCAAGGAGTATGCAGGCATTGTTCTCTCGCTGGCGCGACAGGAATATCCGGACACTTCTGCGTATGACGACGCCGAGATTGTCTATCGCGTGAAGAAGAAACACCATGCCGGTTTGATTGTGCGCTCGAAAAAGCGAGCGCGAGTAACCGAGTTGCTGGACGACTATGCCCGGCGTTTCGCAGATGATTTCATCGCTGTTCTGCCGCCGATGGAACGGCCGGAGTGAGATGCTTATGACCGTCCCTTCCAACTGGTACGAAGACTTTTTTCACGGCGTCTCGCTCGATCTTTGGCGAAAGGCCATTCGTCCGGAACAGACGATAGCTGAAGCTGATTTTCTGGTGAAGGCGCTTCAATGCGAACCAGGGTCGCACGTCCTCGACGTGCCCTGTGGAAACGGAAGGCTGTCTTTTGAGCTGGCGCGGCGTGGCTATCGCGTGACCGGCGTGGACATCTCGGAAGAGTTCATTGAAGAAGCTAGCTCAGCACGGATGGACCTTAATAGAGATCAACCGCCCGCCACAACAGGCGGTTCTGACTCGGTCGCGCAAGTTGAGTTCATTCTCGGTGACATGCGCCAGATCGAGGGCGACGCGATTTACGACGGCGCTTACTGTTTCGGCAACAGCTTTGGCTTTCTTGCCTATGCGGACATGGAAAGTTTTTTGAATGGCGTCGCCCACGCGTTGAAGCCGGGCGCGCGCTTTGTCGTCGAAACGGGCATGTCCGCGGAATCAACCATCGGGAAGTTTGAAGAACATGCCTCGCATCAAATCGAAGATATCCTGGTTACAATCAACGAACAATATCTCGCTGAAGAGAGCTGCATCGACACCGAATATGTCTTTGAGCGTAATGGAGAGCGCGATTCCAGGAACGCAAAGCATTGGATTTATACGGCCGCAGAGATACGCCGGATGCTGGAGCGTGCCGGATTCACCATTCTGAATCTTTATGGCTCGCTGAAGCGCGAACCGTTTGTGCTGGGATCAGAAGAGTTGCTGCTGGTTGCGGAACGAGTGTCAGAAGCCCGACCGTAAGGGAGGGCTACTCGCGCCAGGCCCGTCTTTGGATTTAATCGCACTTGAATCATCACCCATCGAACCGCGACGCTAATAGCCACTGCCGCATCTTGCCCTCCCTCACGGTCGGGCTTCTGACACCTTCTTCAAAGGCCAGATATCCACCGCGATCTTCTCCGCATAATGCACCAAAGGAGATTCACGGGGCGCTGCGATTCCCAAAGATTCAATCATCTTCGATCGACGCGAATTGAGCGTTGCTTTGCGCAGCGGCCACGGCTCGTGAAAGATGCGCGAACGATAGAGACGCCCGCAATGCAAAGAGTAGAGACAATAACGCTCGGTAAGAAAGAATTCGATCGAGCCGGGCGAGGCCCGCGGTAACGGCTCGCCGATAGTCCAACTCGCATTCAACTCAGCGCGCGGATAATTCCGGGCGGAATCTGAGCTTGCGGCGGCCGGAATGTCCGCGGCCTCGCCCGCAAAGAATTCGCCATACGTCAGCGAATCCGACCGTGTGGATGAATACTCAATTGAAGTTCCCTGTTGCGTCAGCCTCATGTCTGCATTGAAGTAAGGCAGATGATAGAACGTGCGCGCGCCCCACACCGCCAGACTGTGCGCCGCGTCCAGCGAAAAAAACCAAACACCGGGTACGCCGTTGCAGTGAACATAAGTGCGCACGTTCAGCTCGTGAAAGGCGGTGGTGCCGGGAATCGGCGGGAGGACCGAAGCGCGAATGCCCCACATCGTAAACGGCACTTCTCCGATCCAGGCCGCGCCGTCAAACGTGTCGATGGAAAGATCCTTTGGGATAAGTGGGCGAAGAAGTTCTGCATCGATCGCCCAATGCATGAACAGCAGCTTGCCCCAGTTCTGATGCATCAGAGGAAGGCCATCGGGACGAGACCGAATCGCCAAACGGTCTGGGTTGGAAGGATCGTACCTCAAGTGGTTAACGCGTCCTCGCTTACCATCGGCCCGGTACGTTGACTAAGCGGAAAAGGATCATTGGACAAGCGGAGGGTCGCTCGCACGGGCGGGTTGATCTGCGTTCACATGGATCGTGCCGGTAGTTGAATCAAGGAAAAAGTGGTTCTTGCCGGCACCAGCGCTCTCTGGGTCGGCGTTAAGCGTATAGGACGACGAGGCGTTCGTTGTTTTCGGCGTGACCTTCAAATTGAAGATGTAACCATCGACGATCGGTGGATTTCCCGCAAAGCGGCTGCCCAACATTCCTTCATTAGTCAGCTGATCAAAGGTTCCAAAGTTCCGATTGTGTGTGTTGAAATACTCGACCTCCAACGCTGCGACCGTCCTAAGATTCTGCACTGCCACAGTTTCATTGCCAGAGCGTACGGCCGCTTTCCAGCCGATGATACCCGCGCTGATAACGACGACCATGATTGCTGCGCCAAGCACCACCACTGCTATGGCGCCAATGATGATTCCTTTTGCAAGGCTGGTCATGACGATTTGCTCCGCGGCCGTGAATCATATCCGCATTCATACACTCTCAATTTCACTGGACGACCCTTTTCTCACAGAACTCCTGGACGGGCTCGAACATTTGCGGGCAGTAATGATCGGATGAAAGATCAACGCGGCGACATTGGGCGGTCCGCCATTCAGCACTCTTGATGAACTCAGTTTTCCGCGGGACCTCGCTGCAAAAGCCAGGTGTCGCACGGCTGGCTTCCAGACATGTGCGCATGAAAATGCTGGTGGAGATCGCGGTACCAAAGCCTTTCTCCTTCTTGTAGCGGGACATGGATTCGTCTACGCAGCCCTGGTTATCGCTGTTACCGCCGAACTCTCGGCCTTCGGCGACGACCTCTTTGGCCCTGTCCATTAGCGCCTCTCTGTTGCGCGACCACCAGACAGCTCCCGCGACTATCACTACGACCACGAGCAATGCGATGAGCACGGCGACGGCGATCAATGCTTTCAGCCAACCAGGCATATTAGTCCTCTCTCCAAAAAAATCGGAATGCGTACTTCGTGTTGGTTTCGTGTGATTTCGTGGATCGTGCTTTTGCACGGAATACGATCCACTAAGTCACACGAAAATTCACGAAACTCGGTCGGGAAACTGCTTCAACGCGTACCAAAACCTACAAGGAACCAAGCCCGAGATACAATTCGTTTTTTCCAACTGGTTCACTTCAAGTGCTTGTCGAACCATCCCCGAACTGTGTCGTACCATAACCGTGAATTCTGGGGCTTGAGAACCCAATGACCCTCGTCTGGAAACAGGAGCAGCTTTGATTCCACGCCTCGTCGCTGCAACGCGGTAAAGAGTTGCAGACTCTCTGTGTAGGGCACGCGATAGTCCAGCTCGCCTGCCGTCACGAGCGTCGGCGTGTTGAAGTTTTGCACGAAATTGTGTGGCGACCAGCGTTCGTACATCGCTTTATTAGTCCACGGCGTGCCTTTGAATTCCCATTCGGGAAACCAGAGCTCCTCTGTTGCACCATACATGCTCGTCAGGTTGTAAACACCGGCATGAGAGACCAGAGCCTTAAAGTGAAAACGCGGATCGTTGTTATGACCCAGAATCCAATCGACCATGTAGCCGCCGTAGGACCCGCCGGCGGCGCCGATTCGATTTCGGTCGATAAAGGCGTTGCGGCGCAGCACCTCGGCCACGCCATTTTTCAAGTCAATGAAGACTTTGCCGCCCCAGTCGCCGCTGATCTCGTTTGTGAACTGCTGTCCATAGCTTGTCGACCCTCTGGGGTTTGGCATGAAGACCACGTATCCGGCATCGGTGAAAACCTGGGGGTTCCAGCGGTAGCTCCAGGCGTCATTCCACGCGCCTTGTGGGCCGCCGTGAATCAAAACCAACAACGGATACTTCTTATTAGGATCAAAGCTCCGCGGTCTGAGCACAAAGCCATGGATCTTCTTTCCCAATGCCCCCGTCCAGTCGAGATCTTCCGCAGGTTTAAGAACTGCTTCAGACATTAGTCCGCCGTTCGCCCTCGTCAGGGCGGTGGAGCTGCTGCCGTCACTGGCCGCGCGGTAAATCTCAGGCGGCATCGCCAGCGAGCTGTTCACAAAAACAAATGTGCTGTCGTCAGGGGTGATTTGCAGGTTGGTTGCGAAAAGGTCCTTAAGGAGTTTTTGCGCCGTGCCGCCCGTGGTTGGGACTTTGTAGATCGGGTGACGTCCGCGTTCGTCGGCAACGAAGTAAATAGTGTCGCCGCCGGCTGACAGCGTCATCTCTTCCACATTTTGATCGAATCCGCGCAACAACTCAGTACTGGCGCCGGTCGCCCGGTTGTAGCTCATTAGCCGCCATCGATCAGCCTCAAAACCCGCGGTTCCTTGCGAGCGATAAAGGATGTGTTTGCCGTCCTTCGTATAGATTGGACTGTCCTCGTAGCCTCGGTTTCGCGCGGTTATGTTTCTCGCTGAGCCTCCGGTGGTTGGCACAATATAGATGTCGCTATTCGTCGAGATTGCTTCGACCTTATCCGGATTACGCAAGTAGGCCAGCTCCCGGGAGTCCGGCGAGAAAGAATAGTCAACATCGCCGGCGACCGCGTAAGGCGGCGCATCAAAATCTCCAGGCGTTAAATCGCGGGCCGTGCCGCCATTGCTCGACACAACGAAAACATGCGTTCGTTTGAGGTCGCGCCATTCAACCCAGTGACGATACAGAAGGCGATCCGTGATGTGGGCTTTTACCTTGCTCTTGTCGGCAGCCTCGTCTTTCCGCTCGTTACACGCATCGTCACTGCAATCGGGATAGACTTCGGAGGTGAAGGCGATCCATTTGCCGTCCGGTGACCACACCGGTCCGCCTGCGCCGGTAGAAATTTTTGTCACCTGCTCCTTGTCACTGCCGTCGTCATCCATCACCCAGACCTGGTTGCCCGTGACGTAGGCAATCTTTTTTCCGTCCGGCGACCATCGTGGCGAAGAGGCTGAGCCGGCGCCGCTCGTCAGTTGCCTGGTGTCACCGCCCGCGAGTTGAATGACATAGATTTGGGTATTCACGCGGTTGTCGTCGAACTTCACTTCGCCGATCGTAAAAGCCACGCGACGGCCATTCGGTGAAACCTGCGGATCGCCGACCCGTCTGACTTTCAAAAGGTCGTCGATCGCGAACCGTTCCTGGGCGACGGACAGCGACGCGAATGCGAGCAAAGTGATGATTGAGACGGCAAACAAGCGCTTCATAAAATAACCTCTCCGGAATCGATTAAGTTGTTTGGGAAAGCGGGCGTATTATCGCACTTTCGTCACGGCTTGGCGATCCGGTACGCGGCAATTTCCCGTATCCAAACCGTGATCTATTCGATTAGAATCCACGCTTATGAGTGATCAGCAGAGTCTGGACTCGATTAGCTTTCGAGCGGTTGCCGATGGCGACGAAGAGTTCCTGCTCGAAGTCTACCGGAGCAGTCGTGGTGACGATCTGCGCGAGCTTGGTTGGGACGAGGACCGCATTGGCGAGTTTCTCGCGATGCAGTACGAGGCCCAAAAGGCTTTTTTTCAAAGCGACTATCCCGAGGCGTCTGACGAAATCATTCTCTTGACCGGCCGGCCGGCCGGACGGCTAATCATGGGCCGGCGCGCGAACGAAATCAGGTGCATCGATCTGGCTTTGCTGCCTGCCCACCGCGGCGCCGGCTTCGGAACTCGCTTGATTCGAAAACTTCAAGACGAAGCGAAACAGTCGAAACGTCCGCTGCGTTTGCAGGTGATCAGATTTAGCCGGGCGGTAAACCTGTTTGAGCGTCTGGGCTTTGTCCGCACCAGCGAAACCGGGACACATTTTCAAATGGAGTGGCGGCCGGAGAAATAAGTATCAGAAGCCCGACCGTAAGGGAGGGCGAGTTGCGCTACGAAACCTTGACTTGAACTTCGTAACGTAGCCCTTGCTTACGCGCGGGCTTCTGACACACAAGGCTTGCGGACACCTGCATGACCAGACGAATCATCTGTGCAATTCTGAAGACGGCTCTGCGCATCTATTTTCGTCACATCGAAGTCTCAGGCCTGGAGAACGTGCCCCCTGACAGTCCGGTCATCTTCGTTCTCAACCATCCCAACGCCCTGGTTGATCCAGTCTTTCCACTTTGTCTAACGCCGCGACGAGTGTCATTTCTCGCTAAGGCCCCGCTGTTCCGCATGCCGGTGATTGGTTATTTTGTCCGCGCGCTGGATTCGCTGCCGGCGTATCGCCGTCAGGATGCGGGCGAAGACGTGTCACGCAATCTGGAAACATTCGCCGCGGCGCGCAAACTGCTCGCCCGCGGCGGCACGATTGGCATCTTCCCGGAAGGCATGTCTCATGACGAGCCGCGTTTGAAAACTTTGAAGACCGGCGCGGCGCGTATCGCCCTCGGTGCAGTTTCGTCCGGTGAAGTCATCGATCTCCAGATAGTTCCTGTCGGTCTCTACTACACTGAGAAAACGACCTTCCGCAGCTCAGCGTTGCTTCACTTCGGCGAGCCCTTGCCGGTGGCGCCTGTCACGCTTGAGCCGGACGGCACGCCACCACGCGATTCGGTGCGCGAACTTTCCGATCGGATTGAGCAAGCGCTGCGCGAAGTAATGCTGCATGCCGAGCAGGAAGAGGCCCTTTCGTTGATTGGCAGAGCCGAGCGAATTTTTTCAGCCGAAGAAGTTGGCGACGAGGAGCAACAGCTCAGCCGTTCGCTCGAGCTGCGTCAGCGTTTTCTGCAGGGCTATGCGTTTTACCACGCGCGTTCGCCGCAACGAATCGTGTCGATCGAATCACGGATTGCGCGCTTTGAGCAGGAGCTGAAACAAGCGGGTGTCGATCCTTTCAATCTCTCGCTGCCTCCCACCGCGGCGCACACGATCGTGAAGTTGATTGGGCAGATTGTAATCTGCGCAGCGCTCGCGCCTTTCGCATTCTTCGGCGCCGCTGTTCACTATCCGGCCTATAGTCTGGGTGGTTACCTGTCCCGGCGGCTGGCGCGAGACGATCAGGATGTCGTTTCGACTTTCAAGATCATCTCGGCAATGCTGCTGTTTCCTTTGACGTGGATCATCGTGGCCGCGGTGGCGTGGAAGCTGGGCGGTTGGGTGGCCGGCCTGCCGGCACTGCTAATCGTCCCCGTTTGCGGCTACATCGCTATTCGATTCTTTGAAGAGCTTGATCGTTTTACGGGCAGTTTCCTGGCGCTGGCGTTGTTCGTCACGCGTCGAAGATCATTCGTGCGTTTGCTGGCTGAGCGAGCCGCTATTCGAAGAGAGATTCTCGCTCTTGGTGATGAAGCTGAAATGCGAGCGTGAACGCGGGGGGAGTAAAAGTTTAGCGCTTCTTCGCGGCTCGGTTCGCTGACCTGGCCGGGGTACTTCTCTTTCGCAAAGTGGCTGCGCGCACGCGTCGCCCTTTCTTCCCTTCGCGCTGAACGATGCCGGCTTTCTCAAGATACTCGTAACTTCCGCGCACTACGTTTCTGGCCACGCCGAGAGAGTTGGCCAGAGTCCGCTCGCTCGGCAGCAAACTTCCCACGGCCAGCGCGCCACTGCTGATCAGACTTCCAAGTTGATCGGTTAGCTGTCTGGTCATCGAATCGACACTTTTCCGGTTGATTCGGATCTTCACTCGATTGTCCTCCGTATCTGGGGTGGCGCGTATTCTAGTTAGTCGATGATCGGGTGTCAATCAAGGCGTTTTCGGATTCAGAGCGTTGTATCGCTTGAGGATCTCGAGCGTTCGATCGAGTGGCAGGGCTGTGACCGTATGGCCACGCCCGCTCATGTTGGTGGCGCGAAACAGCGAATTGTAGATCGCTTCTTCGGTGGCTTCGATCACGGCAAGAAAGAGCGGAGACATAGAGTCGTTTGAAAGCAGAGTAACGTTTGATTTCGAATTGCGATTGTTGGCAGCTGCTCGAATTCGCAAGTCCGCCGCGGTTGAGAACGCAATCGCGTAATCGCCGCTGCCATTCGATCCGGTGGCGCCGGTGCGCGCCAGCCCCATCATCGAGCGCGCTGCCAGCCTCTGCAGGTTGCGATGATCGATTGGCGCATCAGTCGCGATCACTATGATTATTGAACCGTCAGGAGAGTTAGCGGCCGGGCGTCTCTCACCAGCCCCTCCGGCCTGGCTTCCTTGCCGCTCCAGCTCGTCCTTTAAGTAATAACGGCCCAGCTCGCGACCAACGGGCGCCCCATTTATCGTCAAGATGCCGCCAAAGTTACTCTGAACCAGGACCCCAACTGTATAGCCGCCGAAGGATTCCGGCAGCTTGCGCGATGATGTGCCAATTCCTCCTTTGAACCCGAAAGCGACGGTTCCGGTGCCGGCCCCGACGCAACCTTCCTGGACCCGGCCGCCGCGGGCACTCTTGATCGCGGCCAACACTTCTTCGCGACCCACAACCCGTTTGCGAATGTCGTTCAAATAACCATCGTTAGTTTCGCCAACCAGCGGATTGATTGACGGCACCTCTTCGTTGCCGGGCAGCGCCATCATGTAATCAAGTACGGCATCGGCAACTCGCGGCACGTTCAGGGTCGCAGTGAGCATGATCGGAGTTTCAATCTCGCCCAGTTCGTTTACCTGGGTTGAGCCGGCAAGTTTTCCGAAGGCGTTACCGATGAAAACTGCGCCCGGAACTTTTTCGCGAAATAGATTTCCACTGTGCGGCAGGATCGCTGTGACTCCCGTACGAATGCTGTCGTCACGAACTAACGTCAAGTGACCGACTAAAACGCCGGCCACATCCGTTATGGCGTCAAACTGACCTGTAGGCAGGACGCCAACAATGACACCGGCATCACGCGCTCGAGGCCGCGTGTTCGGCTGGCTTCCTGAGACACCGGAACCGAGAATCGCAGTTGCGAGTACGAGGCAAACAAATGCACAGAAACAAGTGGCGCCTCTTTTCATTTTAGTTCGGCCGACAATTCCCTGGCCCGCGGTTCGGGACTGCTTTGCCCCAAAAGTCGGCTAAGCGGTTACAGAACCGCTCGCGGTAGCGAGCGGGATAAAAACTCAATCAACCCTAACGGAGGTGGCGCTATACTCGTAAGTCAAATACGAAACGGCTTCAGATTTCAGCTTGAGTCTTGATCCCGCTCGCTACCGCGAGCGGTTCTGTACCAAGCTTGTTGGCTTCAAGCCGACTCAAAATTGCCTTTTGGGGCAAAGCCGTTCGGGACTAAGAGTTACCTCCAACAGACTGCTGAAAAACGCAGTCACGATCCACGAAACCACACTAACCTGCACTAAGAAGACGCTTATTCTCGTTGCCGGTTATTTCGTGTCATTTCGTGGATCACTCCTAATTACAGACAGTGAAAGCAGACAAACAAATTAGTTCGTCGCCAGAATCGCAACCAGGGCGGGAACGATAAGCCACAGCAGCCCCTTTACCAGGAAAAACATAAATCCCCAGAAACCAACTCGTTTGATCCAACTCTTTGCCTTGTTCGTCATTCTATAAAGCCCTTAGGAATGTAAAAAGATTTCGCCGTCAGCTTTAGGCAACGGCTTCTTCAGTAACGATCTTAGAAAGATGTACATTACCCAGCACTCAACTGCAAACGGCGGGAACCCGAGATAACCGAGCACCGGCATCTCAAAAATCTTGAACTTGCCAAAATACGGGACCGTGTAGGTCCACTTTGACAGCGCCCAGTAGTTCCAGAATTCCCAAAGCACCCCGCAAACCAAGCCGCCCGCCAGCAGAGACCACAATCGGCGCCAGTCGCCCCTGGCCAGATCGCCGGTAATCGAAGGTGAACCACGCCAGGCGTTAATGGGATCAAGCAGCATGATGAATGAAAGCCAGATGACCGGGGCAAGCCATTCGGAAGGAAAGAGCAGTGGAACGATTGCCGCAACAGCGCCCACTATAACCAGCGCGGTCAGCAGTGCTTTTGGAAACTTAATTGCCGGACTCGACGACCGTCCTTTAAGAATCGTGACCGTGAAAAGCTCTGCAGTTTCAAACATCGCCGGAAAGATTGTGGCAAAGGCCCAATCATAACCCGCCCGCCGCACAAAGGGATTTGGCTCCAGGTTGTGATAATGCCACCACAGCTCCAGATTGGAATTCCAAAACCGCGGCGCATTGTAAAATTCGCACAGCCACCAGCCGGCAATGGAAATTACTGCCACCAACATGAACTCAAGCCGATCATTCATCAGCAACGAGCGGCTTTTGATTTTGTAAACCAGGGCGTCAACCAAAAGGATATATCCGGTCCACACAATCGGTGTGAACCAATGCCCCACCAACTGATTGCCGCCGAACAGCAGCCCTTCAGCGCCCAGGATGATTGCTATCCCGGCGTAACCGTGCAGTGCGAACCGCGTTTTAGTGCTGGCAGTGTTCATCGTTCATCGCTATTATGAGGCCGGTCTGAACCCAACAGCAATCGAAAATTCATGGCGAATTGCGTCCGGCGCAGTGTCGCGATTTCAAAAGAGAGAAGGAATCATGTGATGAGACTTGTCACGAGACTTATTCCGTTTTTGTTTCTGGTGGCCGTCCTTTTGACTGCCTGCGTGAAAGGCCCGGACCAGAGCAACACCGGGCGAACGGCAAAGCAGGGCGGGCCGGTGCGCATAGGCTTTTCGATGGACACCTTAAAGGAAGAGCGCTGGCAACGCGACAAGGCGCTGGTCGAACAGCGCTGCAAAGAAGTCGGCGCGCAGTGTGAAGTGCAGGTCGCCAACGGCGATGATGCCGTGCAGACAAAACAGTGTGACAACCTGCTCACGAAAGGCGTGGATGTGCTCATCGTGGCGCCGCACAACGGCCAGATCGCTGCGTCAATTGTCGAAGCGGCGCACCGCCAGGGCGTCCCCGTAATCAGCTATGACCGGCTGATTCGTAATTCGGATGTTGACCTCTATGTCTCGCATCAGGTCGTGAAGATTGGAGAGATGCAGGCGCAATACGCGCTCGACCATGCGCCCAGAGGAAACTATGTTTTGATTGGCGGTTCTCAGACTGACAACAATGCGCTGCTGCTGGTTGAAGGTCAGATGAACGTTTTGCAGCCGGCAGTCGATCGTGGTGACATCAAGATTGTCGCCAAGCAGTTCGCGCGTGAGTGGCTCGCCAGCGAGGCCCTGCGCATAACGGAAGACGCGCTCACGAAAAACAACAACGACATCCAGGCAATCGTGGCTTCCAATGATGGCACCGCCGGCGGCGCAATCTCGGCGCTGCCGCCGCAACTGGTGGGAAAGGTGCTGGTCACCGGCCAGGACGCGGCGCTTGATGCGGTTCAGCGCGTGGTCGAAGGCAAGCAAACGATGACGATCTACAAACCGATCAATCCGCTCGCCAACAGCGCGGTTGATGCGGCAGTAAAACTCGCGCGCGGCGAAAAAGTAGAGACCAAAGACACGATCAATAATGGCAAGAAAGACGTGCCTTCGATCCTCCACGAGCCAATGGTCCTCGACAAAAACAACGTGATGCAGACCGCGATCAAGGACGGATACCACAAGCTGGAAGACGTCTATAAGAACGTGCCACGCGATCAATGGCCGAAACAATAAGAGTCCAATGTCAAACGTCCAAAGTCCAACGTCATCATATCAACTCTGAACCCTACTAAGGAGGTGGTGTATGGCAAAGATTAAGAAGTTCGAAGACATCGAGTCATGGAAACGAGCGCGGACCCTGGCAAAAGAACTGTACGAGGTCACCGCATCAGGCAAGTTTGCACGTGACTTTGGCCTAAAGGATCAAATACGCCGGGCTTCAGTTTCGATTCTGTCAAACATAGCGGAAGGTTTTGAGCGCGGAAGTGACAAAGAGTTTCTTTATTTCCTGGCCGTTGCGAAAGGGTCTAGCGGGGAAGTCCGGGCTCAACTCTACGTCGCCCTCGACCAGGCGTATATTTCTTCCGACCAGTTCCGAACACTAGTAAATGCGGCCGCCGAGGTTAGCCAACTGATTTCTGGATTCATGAAGTACCTTCGTGAATCAACCTTAAGAGGTAGCAAATACCGATAGAAAACGCGGGCGTTGGACTTTGGACATTTGACCTTGGACATGAACAAAGTACTCCTGGCGATGAAGGGTATTACGAAGGCCTTTCCCGGCGTTCGTGCACTCGATGGCGTTAGCTTCGATTTGAATGAGGGTGAGATTCATGCGCTGGTGGGCGAAAATGGCGCGGGCAAATCGACCCTGATAAAGATCCTCGCGGGTGTGTATCCGCATCCTGAATACGGCGGCGAGATTCTGCTCGATGGTTCGGAACGCCGGTTTGCGAATATTCGGGAATCCGAAAGGGCCGGCGTCGCCGTCATCTATCAGGAGTTGTCTCTGGTAAAGGAATTGAGCGTGGCCGAGAACATCTTCCTCGGCCGCGAGCCACGACGTTTCGGCATCATCAACTGGGAGCGCCTTTATAGTCGAGCGCAGCAGCTCTTAAACGATCTGCGTCTCGAAATCGATCCTCGCACGCCCGTAGGATACCTGGGCATCGGACAGCAACAACTGGTGGAAATCGCTAAGGCCCTTTCGCAGGAAGCGCGCATCCTGGTTCTCGACGAGCCAACCGCCGCGCTAACCGATGCGGAAGTCGAAACGCTTTTCGGCATTCTGGAAAAACTGCGCGAACGCGGGGTGGCGATGATTTACATCTCGCACAAGCTGGATGAGGTTTTTCGCATCAGCGATCGACTCACCGTCTTGCGCGATGGACGCACGGTCGGAACCGATGTCACCTCGTCGCTTGATGAGCCGCGAGTAATCGCGCGCATGGTCGGCCGTGAAGTTGATCAAATTTTTCCAGAGACCACACATCAACGGGGCGACGTGGTCTTTGAAGCTGGCAATGTCACGGTCGAAGACCCGAGCGTTCCCGGCAAGTTACTCGTCGAGAGCGTCGGATTAACGGCTCGCAAAGGCGAAGTGCTGGGCATCGCCGGTCTGATGGGTTCGGGGCGAAGCGAATTGTTGATGGCCATTTTCGGCGCGCATCCGGGCCGCAAGTCAGCCGACATATCGGTTGACGGAAAGCGGGTGCAAATCAATCATCCGTTTGACGCAATCAAACATGGCATCGGCTTTGTGACTGAAGATCGAAAACGTTATGGCCTGATCCTCGACCAGACAATTTTGAAGAATATGACACTGGCCGGATTGCGCCGGCTTTCCGGGCGCTTTATTACTAATGAAAACGCTGAGGCGGCGGCTGGTGAGCGTGCTTCGCGCGACCTGCGGATTAAGGCCACCTCGGTGTTCACGATCGCGGGCACGCTTTCAGGTGGTAATCAGCAAAAAGTCGTTCTGGCGAAGTGGTTGTTGACCAATCCGCGCGTTTTGTTTTTGGACGAGCCGACGCGCGGTATCGACGTGGGCGCCAAGCAGGAAATCTATGCCCAGATAAACAAGCTGGCCGAAACCGGCATCGCTATCATTCTGGTTTCATCTGAGTTGCCGGAAGTCCTCGGACTGTCGGATCGCGTCATTGTCTTGCATGAGGGCCGCGTGATGGGCGAGTTCCTGCGGGCCGAGGCAACGCCTGAGGCAGTCATGTCGTGCGCGACCGGACGTGTGCGACGAGCGGCATAGGAAAAAACAAAAACACCCTCGTTTAGACGGCGGACTTGTCCGCCGAGCAACCAACGAAATGGATCTCTTCAAATCAAAGGAACAGAACCTCGTTCACTACGTCACATGCGTCACGTATAAGCGCGTACCAGCATTTCGAGACGAAGAATTGTGTTCTTTATTCATCGATGCTCTCTCCGAGACTCGGGCAAAGGACCCATTCAAGCTAATCGGGTATGTAGTGATGCCCGATCACATTCACCTGCTCGCGAACCCTATCGAACTCAACATCAGCAAAGTTGTGGGAAGACTCAAAGGAAGATCGGCCATGAAAATATTGAAGTTCTTGCGCGCAGAGAACACAGTCGATGTACTGGCCAAATTGAAACTTCCGCGACCATTGAGTTCAGGCCAAACACACGCGTTTTGGCTGCAGGACTTTTCCTCCATCGACATTTGGAGTCACCGGTTTATTCGTCAGAAGCTCCATTATGTCCACATGAATCCCGTGCGGGCTGGATTTTGCGATCATCCGGCAAAATGGCGTTGGTCCAGCTATCGTGCGTATTTGCCGCATGAGCCGGGCAGTGTCCCCATCGAAATCGATTGGCGCTGGTTATGGTCTGCGGATGAATTCGCGAAGACGACGGACAAGTCCGCCGTCTAAACGGATCAAATACTATTTTTGTGAATCATTCATGAGTGAAGGATCAAAAGCCAAATTCAAGCTGCGCACTTCGTCGCTGCGCGCCTACACGATGTTGCTGGCGCTGATCGTCATCTGGCTTTTTTTCCAATGGGCCACGATCGATCAATATCATCCTTACGGCCTCTTCCTCGGGGCGGTTAACTTCTCAAACCTTCTGCAACAGATGGCGGTGACCGGTGTGCTGGCCGTGGGCATGTTGATGGTCATCGTCTGCGGCAACATCGATCTTTCAGTGGGCGCGGTGGTCGGCCTGGCCGGCGGGATTGCCGCGTTGACTCAAGGCCGCGGATTAGTTTTCTGTCTGGTGGCGGCCATCATTGTCGGATTACTAATCGGAGCCATCCAGGGCGCACTCGTTGCTTATGTAAATATTCCCGCGTTCATAGTCACCCTCGGCGGACTACAAGCATGGCGGGGAATCATCTTGAAGCTGACCGGAGGCAAGACGATTCCGGTAGAGCTTCCATTCTTTCGTTCGCTGGGCCGCGACTTCATCGACCCGCGCATCGGCATCGGCCTGGCAATCGCGGGTATCGGGGCGATCATCTGGACTAATGTGCGACGACGCCGCGCGCGCCAACGCCATGGGCTGGCTTCATTAGGCGCCGGCTCGCTGGCCGCGCGCATTCTGGTTCCCTCAATCGTGATCATCGCGTTCATTTTTCTGATGAACAAAGCCGGTGGGGTGCCGATTCCGGTGATCTTTCTTTTGGCCGTCGCGATTGCGGGCGCGTTCCTGACCGCCAATACGACCTTTGGCCGCTATCTCTATGCAATCGGCGGAAACCCGGATGCGGCGCGGCTCTCAGGAATAAACCTCAAGCGCTACATCATGGCTGCGTTTTGTGTGATGGGTGCACTGGCCGGGCTCGCTTCGATTCTGCACACCGCACGGGTTGGCAGCGCTTCGCCGGATGCCGGCACCCTAATGGAGCTGGATGCGATTGCTTCGTGCGTCATTGGTGGAACGAGCTTAATGGGCGGCCGCGGAACGGTCTTCGGCGCAGTACTGGGCGCGCTGATTCTGGCTAGCCTGGATAACGGTATGTCACTCCTGAATGTTGAGAACTGGGCACAGTACGTCGTCAAAGGCGGAGTGCTGGTGGCGGCCGTAGGCTTCGACATGTTCGGCCGCAGAAAAGCGTAGCGGGTTCCCTACCTCTGGGAGAGAGAGAAAGAATCTCGCTCTAATCGTGAATCACCTTTCAGATAACGACTTGGTGTGCGCCGTAGATCTCGGCGGCACAAATCTGCGCGCCGCGAATGTCGATCGTACTGGCCGCATTCACGAAGTCGTCCGCGCCACAACTCCGGAAACAGATAAAGCTGAAGAGATAGTGAAAGCTATCGCCGCAGCCGTGCGCCAGTGTGAAGCGGATGGCGCAAAGCGCGGGGCAGAAGTGCTGGCTTTCTCCGTGGTGGTACCCGGCTCCGTTCAGGCGAAAACCGGCTTGGTGATGAACGCGCCCAACGTGCCCTCGCTCCCGGGCTTTCGGCTGGCAGAAGCATTGCGGAGCGAGTTGGGCCGCGCGGTTTTGATCGAGAACGACGCCAACGCAGCGGCGCTCGGTGAACAATGGCAAGGCGCCGCGCGCGGTTGCCAGACGATAATCTGTCTGACGCTCGGCACCGGAGTTGGGGGCGGAGTTATTCTCGATGGGCAGTTATGGCGTGGTATCGACGGCACCGCCGGCGAAATTGGCCACATGACAGTCGAGCCTTTGGGTGTTCCATGCAAATGTGGAAACAACGGCTGTCTGGAAGTTTACGCCTCGGCCACAGCGATTGTGCGCATGGCGCGGGCAGCCATGGCGCTGAGGTCCGAATCGAGCTTGCATAATACTCCGGCAATTGATCTAAGTGCCGAGAGAATTCATGACGCGGCAGTCGCGGGTGATCGACTGGCGCGCGAAGTCTTTCAAACAGCCGGAAGGTATCTCGGGATCGCGATGGCGAGCGTCGTCAACATTCTCAATCCGGAAATGATCGTAGTCGGCGGCGGCGTCTCGGCGGCGTGGGATCTGTTTGCCGGGGACGTTCGCAACGAAGTGATGAAGCGCGCCTTTCCGGTTCCCGCAAAACGTTGTCAAATTGTGCGGGCTGAGTGCGGGGATGCAGCGGGCTTGCTCGGCGCAGCGTGGCTGGCGTTTCAAGCGAGCGAATATTGAAGAATTCAAGCCACGAAAAAGCACAAAAAACGCAAAAGAACTTGTTTTCATCAACCAGGTCTTCCGCGATCTCTCTTGCGCCTTTTGTGCTTCTTTGTGGCTTTATGCTTTGATTGTTTCGATGCCCTCGCTAATCATTCACGGTCACTTCTACCAACCGCCGCGTGAGAACCCCTGGACCGGGATCGTAGAGGCTGAGCCCAGTGCCGCGCCGTTTCACGATTGGAACGAGCGCATTCATTCCGAGTGTTATCGTTCCAATGCCTTCGCTTCAATTACTGACCCGGCGACCAGCGAAGATCGAATCATCAATAACTACGCACACATCAGTTTCAACTTTGGCCCCACACTGCTGAGTTGGATCGAGCGAAACCACGCCGAGACCTACGAGCGCATCCTCGCTGCCGATCGCGAAAGCGTGACGGCGCGCGGAGGCCACGGCAACGCAATCGCTCAAGCGCGGGGCCATGCGATTCTGCCTCTCTGCAACGAGCGCGATCGGCGCACACAGATTCGCTGGGGGATCGCAGATTTCCGTCATCGCTTTGGGCGCGCTCCGGAAGCACTCTGGCTGCCTGAGACAGCGTGTAACGATCAGGTTTTAGCCGCGCTGATTGATGAAGACTTGCGATTTGTCATTCTGGCGCCGCATCAGGCCGCGCGGGTTAGAGATCACAGAATCCCGACGAGTCGGGATAGCGACCGGGTTGGTTTGAAACAGGATGAACCATGGCAAGATGTCGATGAGCAAACCTTAGATACAAGTATCGCCTATCATTATGTGCATCGTGATGGCTCAGGGCGCTCGATTGCTGTGTTCTTCTATGAGGGGGCCACATCGCGAGCTATTGCTTTTGACAACCTGCTTAAGTCGAGCCGGGATTTGGTGGAGCGATTCGCGTTGCACCACAATGGATTGGTTAACGTGGCCACCGACGGCGAAACCTACGGACATCATTTCAAGTTTGGGGACATCTGTCTGGCGCATGCATTGGCAGTTGAAGCGCCGGCCCGCAATTTTCGCATCACAAATTACGGCGAGTATCTTGACGAGCACCCGCCCACTCTCGAAGTTGAAATCAATAACGGACCTGAGGATGAGGGCACCTCATGGAGTTGCGCGCATGGCGTCGGCCGCTGGATCCGTGACTGTGGCTGTCATACTGGAGGCGAAAAAGGATGGAACCAAGGTTGGCGCACGCCCTTGAGACATGCGCTCGACCTTCTGCGTGATGAGAACGTAACGCACTTTGAAGCGACGCGCGCAACCTTGTTCCGTGATCCCTGGCAGGCGCGAGATGACAGTATTCAATTGGTGCTCGACGCGGATGCTTCGCGCGAACTATTTCTTTTTGAGCACGCCGGGCGTTGGTTTACGGCGGAAGAACAGTGGCGCGCGCTTGCCTTTCTTGAACTGCAACGCATGCTCCTGATGATGTACACGAGCTGTGGTTGGTTCTTTAATGATGTCTCTGGAATCGAGACTATTCAGATCCTGAAGTATGCGGGCCGCGCTATTGATCTGATGGAGCAACTGTCGCTGCCGTCGGTTCAGGACCGATTTCTGGAGATTCTCGCCCAGGCAAAAAGCAATCGCCCCGAGATGGGCGCCGGTGCGGATATCTACCGGCGGTTTGTTGAGCCGTTGAAGGTGTCTAGTCACGCTAATGAAGAAGCGTTGAGGACTTAATAGTCGGTAAAGGAATTGTGGGGGCGAAACTTAACTGAACGCTGCAAGCTCGCCTTGACGAAGGAATGACAGGGCGACTCAACGAGTCTTGCGGAGCAGACGACAGAGGGTAGCCCCGGGTGAGCGAGCGAAGCGAAATTAACCCGGGGATCGAGCCCCCAAAAGGTAAGGAGCCCGCGGAGCGGACGACAAATTGAGCCCGCTTCTCGGGCTGTGCGGACGAGGGCGTCCGCGCTCCCAGCATCGGGTAGTGCGTTTCGTAAAGAGCAATGGCTAATAAGAAAGCACCCGCAAAACAGAAGAAGAGGACGACAACCGCTGGCGAACCCTACGTCGCTCGGGCCGAAGTCTCACCCAAGGGCGCGAAGACGAAAAGTGTCAGAAGCCCGCGCGTAAGCAAGGGCAAGTCGCCCGCTCGCGCCTCTTCGCCAGATTTCTCACCGACCCTCGGCGAAATCGATCTGCACCTCTTCGGCGAAGGCAGGCACGAACGGATCTACGAAAAGCTTGGCGCACATATACTCACCCACGAAGGTAAGCGCGGCGTTGCGTTCGCAGTCTGGGCTCCGAGTGCAAAAAGCGTTAGCGTCGTTGGTAACTTCAATGCCTGGAACGGCGCCGAGCACCGAATGCGGAGGCTGGGCGAATCGGGTGTGTGGGAAATCTTCATCCCGGGACTGAAGGCCGGCGAGCTTTACAAATACGAGATCAAGCACGGCCGCCACATTTTCTTAAAAGCCGATCCTTATGCGTTTATGATGGAGGTCCCGCCGGAAACTTCTTCCATTGTTTTCAAATCAACCTACAAGTTTCGTGATCGCGCGTGGATAGCCAAACGCCAGAACCGGCAGGCCTGGCGCGAGCCGTTGTCGATCTACGAAGTTCATTTCGGTTCCTGGCGGCGCATTACCGAAGAATCCAACCGCCCTTTGACTTATCGCGAAATGGCGCCAATGCTGGCCGACTACGCGGTGAAAAATGGATTCACTCATGTCGAGTTTTTGCCGCTCAAAGAACATCCTTACGGGCCTTCCTGGGGCTATCAGGTTAGCGCGTACTACGCAGCTTCAGCTCGTTACGGCACGCCCGATGACTTGCGGTTCCTGATCGATCATCTTCATAAAAACGGCCTGGGCGTGATTATGGATTGGGTGCCGGCACATTTTCCGAAAGACGCATTTGCGTTGGCGCGATTTGACGGCACGGCGCTTTACGAACATCTGGATCCGCGGAAAGGTGAGCATCCGGATTGGGGCACGTACATCTTCAACTATGGCCGGAACGAGGTGCGCAACTTTCTGATCGCGAATGCGCTGTACTGGCTGCGCGAATTTCACCTGGATGGTTTGCGTGTCGATGCGGTGGCATCGATGCTCTATCTGGATTACAGCCGCAAAGAAGGCGAGTGGGTGCCGAATGAGTTTGGCGGCCGCGAAAACCTGGAAGCAATCGCGTTCATAAAAGAGCTGAACGAAGTCGTTCATCGTGAATGTCCCGGCGTGTTGATGATCGCCGAAGAATCAACCGCCTGGCCGGCGGTGAGTCATCCGGTTTACGCCGGCGGGCTGGGTTTTGATTTCAAGTGGAACATGGGTTGGATGCATGACACGCTGAAGTATTTTCAGACCGACCCTTTGTTTCGCGGCGGCAATCACAACGCGCTGACTTTTGGTTTGCTTTACGCGTGGAGCGAGAACTTCATCCTTCCTTTCTCTCACGATGAAGTCGTGCACATGAAGGGCGCTTTGCTGAACAAGATGCCCGGCGACGAATGGCAAAAGTTCGGAAATCTGCGCGCGCTCTACGGATACATGTGGGCGCATCCCGGCAAGAAGCTCCTGTTCATGGGCGGCGAGTTTGGTCAATGGCGGGAATGGGCTGAAACAGAGAGTCTCGATTGGCATCTGCTGGAGACACCGATTCACAAAGGAGTGCTGACGCTTATTCAGGATCTGAATAAGCTCTACCGGGGACATGACGCCCTGTGGGAAGCCGACAGCGATCCGAGCGGCTTTCAATGGATCGAAGTAGACAACGCCGCCGAAAACGTAATCGCGCTCCGGCGTATCTCACCGTCGACAGGAAAAGAAGTTATCTGCGTTAGCAACTTCTCGCCCGTGATCCGCGAGGGCCATCGGCTCGGCTTGCCGCGAAAGGGTACGTACAAACAGCTACTCAACACCGATCACGAAAAATACTGCGGCGGTGGCTTTGGAATTGTAAAGAGTATCAAGGCTGAGAAGGTCGCGGCCCACGGTCTGGAGTATTCGGCGGAGATTACTCTGCCACCGCTGGGGACGATGTGGTTTGAGGGGGCATGAGGATCATCTATAGCTTCTCAAGAGAAACCGTGAACTAGAATTCGAAAGCCGGGTCTTTCACGCTTTGGACTAGGTTATCCCAGACTTTCGATTCTCTTGCATGCAAGATCAATAGCGTCTTGGGATTCGCTCCGTGTACAGTAGTTGGCAAGTAGCCAGTCGCGCGAAAGCCAAAACGAAAACTCCTCTTCAGCGACATTCTTGTGAGCCAACCGGAGAATCTCTACATATTCTCGCGCGAGAAGGCGCAACGAGCGTGCGAGGGTTCCTTCATGTAGCAACCATGACGAATGATGAAAGTCCGACTGATCCTGTTTGATTAGCTTGTCAATTCTAGGCACGGAGCTCTCAAAGGCTTGTTTAAGAGCGACGAAGTCCGCAACGGCGCTTAGTGAGTCGCAAAACGCAGAGAAGAAGACCAATGCCTCGAATGACACCTCTAGGAAGAAGTCTCGTTCCCAGTGTCGCTCGATGAAGTCGACATGACTCTCAACAGAGACGAGCAGACTCTTTAATGCTGACCCAAACCTATCAAATGACTGCTCCTTGAACATTATTATTGCGATCAAGTCCGCCGCATCTTCGTCGTCGAGATCGATTCGTCTTGTGAACGTAAAACTGGTTGTAGCCTGGCGAAGAAGATCATCGTAGCGTCGGCGACATTGCTGGCGTGCATTGGCCAGAAATACTTTGTTTTCAGATTCGACGTACAAGAAAAGAATGATTGGAAACGGAAGACCCAGCCAGTAATTAGCGGTTGAACACTTTATGCCTGTTAGTACGCCGGTTCCATCCTCACGCCAATCCATCTTTGCGGTAGACTTCACTTGTGCGCCAAAGAGCCAGCCGACAACTCGCTCACCGAGGGGGATCTCGAGAATGCAATCCAAGCCATAGTCCCGTTCAGTGACGTAACGGAGAATCCATTCGTCCGGTAAGCTTGCGTTCAAAGCCTTAAACGAACGAGATTCCTTTATGTGCTGAGATGTTCTCTTGGGATACTCCACAATTCGATTCGAGAGAACTGAATTGGTTACTTCAGATCCATGTGCTTGATGCGAACCAAGCGATGACCGAGGATGTCAACGGCGGCCTGACTCTGCGCCAAAACAATATGACCGATCAAGGGTTCGCACTCATTGTTTTCAGTGTTCATTTCTACAAACGAAACCTCGGTGAAGATGGGACGAAAACCATTGAGCTGGATTCGGACAGGTCCATAGACTTCGCCCCTAATTGTTCCCCAAGTAACGGTTTCCAGTTCGACAGTTCTGGTTAACTCTAACCCGCCCAATCGATCTTTCCACGCGGTCGGCAATACCATCAGCGAGGCGGCGGTATCCACGAACGCTTCACAGGTCAGACTCTTTGAGGCGTCGCGCACATTCTCGATCGTCACCGAAACGATAATAGGCTTCTGAGATGGATTCTTCACTGCAGTTGAAAAGTCGTAATCTGCTTTCATCTTATGTGATCTCGGCAAGCTTAAGCGCCGAAGGCGTGCAATGCAATAGCCTGGGGCAACGCCCCAGGTCACCGTTTCCCACCACATCCTGAGCGCTGAAGGCGCGGAATAAAAGCGCGTGTGATTTCATTTCGCCCCTACAGGGCGAACAATTTGTTTTGTAACGTATTCCCAGGGCGTCGCGCGTCGCGCTTTGCCCTGGGCTATTACATTGCGCGCCTTCGGCGCTTTTCCCTTCCGACTCCTCGAAAGTTGAACCCTTGATCCGGTCGCTATCGCTCCCGGCTCCGTACTGGCATCCCTCACAGTCGGGCTACCGCCCCGCCCCTCGCATCATGTATCTTCGCCTTTGCATGATCAATTGGGACGAAATTCGAAAGCGTTTTCCCGTCACCGAACGCCTCGCTTATCTCAACAGCGCCGCCGCCGGTCCGGTGTCGCGTGCGTCGTTCGAAGCCGCGTCCGGTTACTACGAAAAGATGATGCGCGATGGCGACGTGCACTGGAATCGCTGGCTGGCCGATCGTGAGTTGATAAGAAAGAAGATCGCGCAGTTCATTAATGCCGAGCCCGAAGAGATCGCCCTTACGACGAACACTTCGTCCGGCATGAATGTGATTGTGGATGCGTTGGAAGATCGCGGCGAAGTGATTTCATCCGAACTAGAGTTTCCGGTCACGACGCTGCCCTGGATGCACCGCCGAATTCCGGTCCACTTGCTGCCGGCCGTTAATGGCGAAGTAACAACCTATTCGATTCTCAATGCGATGACGCACGAGACGGGAGCTATCGCGCTCAGTCACGTGCAATTCTCGAATGGTTTTCGGATTGATCCCGAGGAAATCGGAAATATCAAAGAGCATCATGCCCTGGTCATTAATGCGAGCCAGTCAGCCGGCGTATTCGCCATCGACGTAAAGCAGATGAAGATTGACGCGATGTGCGCGACCGGTCACAAATGGATGTTGGCCGGATATGGGTCGGGCTTTGTCTACCTGAGTCGCGAGTTATTGGAACAGTCGCTGCCGAGTTCGATTGGTTGGCTTAGCGTGGAACACCCTTTTGACATGCGCAACGACGAGTTTCGTCCGCGTCACGACGCTGCGGCGCGGGTTGAGCTTGGCTGTCCGCACTTTGCGGGAATGTTTTCGTTGGGAGCCTCAATCGATCTGATTAATGAAATCGGAATCGCCAACATCCAGTCGCGCGCGCTCGACTTGAATCGGTTTCTGACGACGCGGCTCGGCGCAAGTGGATGGACAGTGCTCTCGCCGTTGCAAAATGAAACCGCGCGATCCGCTGAGACGCTGGTCCAGATCGAGAACCCTGCTGAAGTAGTCCGCCGACTATTCCGTCGCGGCGTGGTGGTCACCGAAAAGCCCGAGGGCATACGTGTGGCCACACATTTCTTTAATAATGAGGAAGATATTGAGAAGCTGATTGCCGGGCTGAATGAGACGCGTGGATGAAAATGAGGCGGGCTTTCAGTCCAATACTCGGCTACGGTGCGTGTCTGAAGAGTGGCCCTCCCTAACGGTCGGGCTTCTGACACTCTTACACACGATCCTGCTTATCGTCCTACTGCTTTTTTCCGTTGTTTTGGTTTTTGTCTTGATGGCGGACTCGCCGTGGGTTTTCCGAAGTGCTTGCGGCACAGCTCGAGAAACTTTTGATGGATCGGCGATTCGTAGCCTCCAACCAAACGAGCGATGCCCAGCTGCCAATTGATCTGTGCCCCTTCGATCCACCAGCGCACCACGCTTCCCTTCGCAACTTCTTCGCGCACTGACTGCAGCGGCACAATGCCTACACCCATTTCTTCTTCTACCATGCGTTTGATCGCCGCCAGCCTGCTCAATTCCATCGCCACCTTGAGGTTCACACCAGCATGCGCGAAAAATTGATCAATCAAACGCCGCGTGTTTCCGCCACGCTCGCCAAGAATCAGCTTCTCGCCAGCCAGCGCGTACGCGCTAACCACTTTCTGTTTTGACAGCTTATGACGCGGCGAAGCGATCGCCACCAGATAGTCTTCGCTCAAAAGCTCTGTCTGCACTCCACGCGCTTCAACCGGCAACGAGACAAACGCTGCGTCCAGATCGCCGGCGAGCACTTGTCGCACAAGGGACTCGCTGGTTCCTGAGGCGACAGAGGCTTCGACGCCCGGATGCGCCTCTCGCAACTCTCTCAAAATCTGCGGCAACGGATCGGCACTGACCATCGCCGAAGCGCTGCCGATACGCAGGCGCCCGCGCGCGGCGCCCGTTAGCGCAGCGAGTTCTTCCAGGGCCGCATCATGCTCGCGCAGGATCACATAGGCACGCTCGAGAAGCTTTTCGCCCGCTTCCGTAAGAATCACCCGTCGCGGGGCGCGGATGAAAAGTCTGGCGCCCGTCTCAGTCTCAAGTTGTCTGATTTGCATGCTGATCGCGGCCTGGGTCACATGCACCCGAGCCGCGCCGGCGGTGAACGTGCCGGCCTCAGCAATAGCTACAAAGGCTTTTATCTGCCGGATTTCCATGGCGACATCTTACATCAACGAGGATTATTACATGAATAAGATCTTTTAGTTTCCATTATAGGTCGCCCGTTCCTAGAATAGAAATCTTTCCTGGTGTCGGCGGCATCGTAACAACCCATGGCGACTGCGCAACCAAAGATTGGCCTCATGTCGCGACGGCTCAGCCCCCTGCGCAAGCTGGTGGTCGGAGTTGATGGCGGCGGGACGCGAACGCGCGCCGCGATTCTTGATGGGAATCGCGTGCTCGGCGAGGGCACGGCCGGGCCATCGAATCCTTTGAGAGTCGGATTGGCGAAGGGCGCGAGCGCAATTCGCGATGCAATCGATAAGGCGTGCGCCGCGGCACTGGTGCAGCGCGACGACATTGTCGCGGCGGGCATCGGGCTCGCTGGAGTTCGCCGCAAGGACATCCGAACGCGAATGCGCGAAGTGCTGGTAGAGACACTCGGGATCGAAAACATCGAGTTGTTGCCTGACGCCGACATGGCTCTGTATGGCGCCACCGACGGAGCGCCGGGAGTGGTGGTCATCTCTGGCACGGGCTCCGTCTCGTGTGGAGTTAACCGGCAGGGCAAGCGAGTTTATGCCGGCGGATGGGGTCCGGTTGCCGGCGACGAAGGAAGCGGATCCTGGATCGCCCGGCGCGCGCTGCAAGCTGTCGCGCACGCTACGGATGAGCGGGGACCAAAGACGGCGTTGGCCGCAGCGGCTTGCAATTATTTTCAAGTTTCCGTGCCCGATGATCTATCCACGGCCATCTATGCGCCGACAATGACCAACGATCGCATTGCCGGATTCAGCAAAGAAGTTATTGAAGTGGCCAGCGCCGGAGACACAGTCGCGCGTCAGATCCTCGCGGAAGCCGGCAAAGAACTTGGCAAAGCAGCAGTCACGGTAATTCGAAAGCTAAAGATGGAAGCGGAGCGTTTTCAGGTAGCATTCGTGGGCGGCGTGTTCACCGCGGGTGAATTAGTAACCGCGTCCCTGCGCGAAGAAATAACCCGCGTTGCGAGGAAGGCGTTTGTGGCCGAACCCAGCTTTTCGCCTACAGTCGCCGCCGGCCGCATGGCGCAAGAGCAACTGCACAGATTACCGGTGGCGGTATGAGAGCAGATAACGGCTTGAATGTGATGAACTAAAAACTCCGGCCGTCCCATTTCTCAACAATGTCAGAAGCCGCCGAGCCGATCCCGCTAACTGAACAGGAAAATCCGCGTACCGCCCAGATCAGTTCGCTCAGAACTGAAGAAATCCTGCGACTGATGAACGACGAAGACGCGCAGGTAGCCGGCGCAGTCGCGGAGGTAATGCCGCAGGTGGCCCAGGCCGTCGATGTAATTGTCGAACGACTGCGCGCGGGTGGCCGTCTTTTCTATCTCGGGACAGGAACGTCGGGAAGGCTGGGAGTGCTGGACGCGGCTGAATGTCCGCCCACGTTCGGCGTGCCGCCGCAAATGATCCAGGCGATTATCGCCGGTGGCTATGAAGCCTGTTACCGCGCGGTTGAGGCTTCCGAAGACGACGTAGCAGGAGGTTCTCATGACCTCGAGGCGCGCGGCTTTTCCAAACAAGACGTGTTGGTTGGTATCGCTGCGTCGGGACAGACGCCGTACACTGTCGGAGCGGTAAAGCACGCGCGAGACCTGGGCGCGTTTACTGTTGGGCTTACCTGTGCGCCTGAATCTAAGATTACTCAGGCAGCAGAACTAAGCATCGTGCCGGTGGTCGGGCCTGAAGTGATCGCGGGATCGACACGACTAAAAGCCGGCACCGCGCAGAAGTTGGTCCTTAACATGATCTCAACAGCGACCATGATTCGTCTCGGTTACGTCACCGGGAATCGCATGACCAATATGCAGACCCGCAACGTCAAGCTGCGCGCGCGGGCGATCAGAATCCTGGAGGCTGAGACGGGCCGGGATGAAAGCTCAGCAAATGATTTGCTCGAAGCCGCCGGCGGGAACTTGCCGGTAGCGCTGGTGATGGCAACCACGGAATGTGAGCCGGCGGCAGCAAAAGAGGCGTTAGCAGCTTCTTCTGGAGTTGTATCGGAGGCGATTGAAGCTCTGCGGAAGAGAGTTCCGTAGGAACGAGATGTATATCTATCCTTCTGAGACTATATCGAATTCGATTTTATAAACATCTTGCTCCTAACGTGGCACCGTCGGGTTGACTTAGAACGATATGAAGGCTCTCGATCTGGCAATCATTTTCGGTTACCTGATTGGTATCGTCCTTTTTGGAACGTGGTTCGGGCGACGCCAAAAGACTACCGCTGATTATTTTTTTGGCGATCGATCGGTTCCCTGGTGGGCGGTCGCTTTCTCGATTGTCGCGACTGAGACATCCACGATCACTTTCATCTCGATTCCGGGAATCGCGTTTTCCCGCGGTGGTAACTTTCAGTTTCTGCAACTGGTCTTTGGTTATCTTCTGGGCCGGATCGTGATCGCCCTGCTCTTTATTCCTTCCTATTTTCGCGGAGAGTTACTGACTGTTTACCAGCTGCTTGATCGGCGCTTTGGCGGAAAGATCAAAATGCTGGCCGCCTCGCTGTTTGTCGTGATGCGCAATATCGCAGACGGCATCCGCTTGTTGCTAACCGCGATCGTGCTGGCCGCCGTCTACACCTCATTTCAGCCGGGCGCGAATGCTGAGACGATTACGATTGTCTCCGTCGTGTTAATCGGCGTGGCCATGATTGTCTTCACCTACTTCGGCGGCATGGAAGCGGTGATTTGGGTTGAGGTGGTGCAGCTGGGAATCTACATTGCGGGCGCGATCGCCGCCGCGGTCATTCTTACCAGTTCAATCGATGGCGGGTTCAGCGCGGCAGTTGCCACCGCCTCGCAATATCAAAAGTTCTCGCTCTTCGATTTCTCTTTCGACTTCACCAAGACTTTTACTTTCTGGGCCGGGCTAATCGGCGGCTGCTTCTTAACGATGAGCACGCACGGAACCGATCAGTATCTGGTGCAACGCTATCTGTGTACGGATCGGCCGCGGCGCGCAGCCACGGCGCTGTTAACCAGCGGGGCCATCGTGCTCGGACAGTTCATCGGCTTCCTGTTTATCGGCGTGCTGCTCTTTTCGTTCTATCATCCCTTCAGCGATCCGCTTTACACCAAAGCTGCGGAAGCCTGTGCCAAGTTGCAGCCGCTCTTGAGCAATCGTTGTTTCTCTGATGCCGCGTTTGCCGCTTCGGCTACGGCTTCGTATCCTTTTAGCGGGGGTGATCGCGTCTTTCCTGATTTCATTACGCGGCACCTGCCTACCGGATTGTCGGGACTGGTGGTCGCCGCAATCTTCGCGGCGGCAATGTCTTCTTCCTTGAATTCGATCGCCGCGACGGCAGTGAATGATCTCTACAAGCCGTTCCGTCAAAATCTCAGCGACAAGCATTATCTGAAAGTCTCGCACTGGTTGACGCTTTTGTGG
>Ga0207646_10001243_pt1 | contig 31922 bp, 37 predicted proteins | sample KBSK5502metaG_FD_184343 | JGI IMG/M metagenome (GOLD analysis project Ga0207646, IMG submission 184343) | Corn, switchgrass and miscanthus rhizosphere microbial communities from Kellogg Biological Station, Michigan, USA - KBS K5-50-2 metaG... | ecosystem: Host-associated > Plants > Roots >... | reverse complement strand
GAGATGGCCAAGGCCCTGATCGAGAGCCTGGCCGACTCATTCGATCCCGCCCGCTACAAGGACGAGTACCGCGAGGCTGTGATGCGCGTGGTCCAGGCGAAGATCGACGGCGAGGTCATCGAAGCTCCGGCCGCTCCGCAGACCGCCAAGGTCATGGACCTGATGGAGGCGCTGCGGGCGTCGGTCGACGCGGCCAAGAAGAACCGAGCCACGCGAGGCAAAGAAGCGCCGGCGTCGGAAAGCAAGAGGACCCGCAGAAAAGCCTCCTAGACAGGCCGCCCGGCCTGGAGCACTAATCTCAGGGTCGTGGAGAATGCTCCCGACCAGCTGCAGATCGAGCTCGAGAGCTTCCCCGACGAGGTGCGCCCGATGCAGGCCGCGTCGGCGGAGGCTCCGTTCAGCTCGGCCGAGTACGTGTTCGAGGTCAAGTGGGACGGCCTGCGCTGCCTGCTCTTCCGCGACCCGCACGGGCACGTCCACCTTCACGACCGCGGCTTCAACGACCTGACGCAGGTCGTCCCGGAGGTCACGGCCGCGGCGGCCCGGGTGCCGCGCGGCAGCGTGATCGACGGCGAGCTCGTGGCCACGGACCAGGACGGCCGCCCGGACTATCACCGCCTCCGGCAGCGCCTGACCGGCGGCGCGGCCCTGCGTGAGCAGGTGCCGGTCGCCTATCTCGCCTTCGACGCCCTGTACCTCGAGGAGAAGCCACTGCTGCGCCAGCCCGTGATCCGGCGCCGGGCCCGGCTTCAGAGGACGGTCGAGGCCGGCGGGCACATCTTCGTGCCCGACCACATCGACGAAGACGGCGTCGAGCTGTTCGAGGCCTGCCTCGAGCGCGGCCTCGAGGGTGTGGTGGCCAAGCACAAGCAGAGCCAGTACGTGCCCGGACAGCGCAGCCCCTTCTGGCTGAAGGTCAAGGCGGTCAAGTCGGACGACTTCGTGGTCGTCGGCTGGACCGGCGACAAGCCCTTCGATGCGCTGGTGGTCGGATACCACGAGGAGGGCCGGTTGCTCCCGTGCGGCACCGTCAGCGGAGGCTGGGACGACGAGGCGATCGCGGCTATCCGCACGGAGCTCACGGCGCTAGCGAGCGAGACGTCCTATCTGGATCCGGCCCCCGTGATGACGAGGCCCGTCCACTGGTGCAGGCCGGAGCTGGTGGTGAGCGTGCGCTACTCGGAGTGGTCGCCCGACGGCACGCTTCGGTTCCCGATCTTCAACGGCCTGCGCCCTGAGGTGCATCCTGCCGAGGCGGTGCGCCACCGCCCGCGCGTCGTCTCCTCCGGGCACGTGAAGCCGGACTCGCTGGCCTACGGCCTGACACGCTTTCCTTTTTGATGGACGTCATGACGTCTTGAGTGAGTCGCGCGTCGACGTCGTCACGGGCGGCTTCAGCTACACGGGCAGGTTCATCGCGCGCCGCCTGCTGGCGGACGGGCGCCGCGTTCGTACGCTGACCAACCACTCGAACCGACCCGGCACCGACGACCTTCGAGCCGAGCTCGAGGTCGAGCCGCTGCAGTTCGAGGACCGCACTCGGCTGGTCAGCGCGCTCCGCGGCGCGGACACCCTCTACAACACCTACTGGGTTCGCTTCCCCCATGGGGGGCTGAGCTTCGACCGCGCTGTTGTCAACACCCGCCTGCTCATGCAGGCCGCCGCGGAGGCCGGCGTGCGCAAGGTGGTCCACATCAGCGTCAGCAACCCGTCCCTCGACTCACCCCTGGCTTACTACGCGGGCAAGGCGCAGACCGAGGAGCTTGTCAAGGAGTCCGGGTTGGCGTGGGCGATCGTCCGGCCGACGCTGGTGTTCGGCCCGGGCGACATTCTCATCAACAACGTCGCCTGGCTGCTGCGGCGAATGCCCCTGTTCGCGATGCCCGGTCTGGGCCACTACCACGTGCAGCCGGTGGCGGCCGACGACGTGGCCGCGATCGCGGTGGAGGCCGCTGCGCAAGAGGAGCATGCGATCGTCGACGCGGCCGGGCCCGAGACCGTCACCTTCGCGGAGCTCGTCGACCAGATCGCGATCGCCGTCCAGCGCCGGCCGCCTTTCCTATACCTGCCGCCCTCACTGTTCATCCCCGCCGGGGAGGTGATCGGGCTCTTCGTGCGCGACGTCGTGCTCACACGCCAGGAGCTCGATGGGCTGATGACGGAGCTGCTTGTGTCAGCTGAGCCCCCACGCGGCACCACCAGGTTCGACGACTGGCTCCTCGAGTACGGGGACAAGCTCGGCATGAGCTACGCGTCCGAGCTCGACCGCCACTTTCGCAAAGGGATCAGGTAAACGGGTCTTCGATCAGCTCGGCCGCGAAGCCGGCCTCGGGGCTGCCGGTCAGGGCGACCACGGCGAAGCGAATGGGACCTCGCCAGCCGGCCAGTGCCCGATACTCGGCGGCCGCCGACATGAGCGCGCGGCGCTTGCGAGTGCCAACCGCCTCCTCGGGCGTGCCGAAGGCCGCGCTCGTGCGCGTCTTGACCTCGACGACGATCAGCTCGCCGCCCCGCCGGCAGACGAGGTCGATCTCACCGCGCCTGGCCGCAAACCCCGCGCCGACGACCTCGTAGCCCCTCCGTTTCAGGAGCACTGCGGCCGCCCGCTCGCCGGCGCGGCCGAGCGCTAGGTGCCGCTGGCTACGAACTCGCGGAACGGTGCCCAAGACGTGCGATGGATGGGGCTCGGCCCGAGCCGGCGGATGGCGGCGCGGTGGGCCGGCGTGGCGTAGCCCTTGTGACCCGAGAACCCGTAGCCCGGGTACATGCGGTCGTACTCGATCATGGCCTGGTCTCGCGCGACCTTGGCCACGATGCTGGCGGCCATGATCGACGCGCACGTCCGGTCCCCGCGGACCACCGCCATCTGGGGCAGCGGCGCCTCGGGCACATCCCACGCGTCCACCAGCAGGTACTCGGCCGGCACTTTGAGGCCGGCCACGGCGCCGGCGGTGGCGAGGTGCCGCGCGCGGGTCAGGCCCAGGCTGTCGATCTGGGCGTGGTCGACGGCGCAGACCGCCACCGCGACCGCCCGGCGGCGAATGAGGACGTCGAGCCGTTCACGCTCCTCGGCGGTGAGCAGCTTGGAGTCGTCGAGGCCTGGGATGCGCACGCCGATCGGAAGCACCACTGCGCCGCCCACGACCGGCCCCGCGAGCGGGCCCATTCCGACCTCGTCGACGCCGGCCACCACCTGGTAGCCCATCGACAGCGCCATGCGCTCGTAGCGCCAGAGCATCGGCCTCATCGACTGATCGAACCCACCGAGTGGAGACTACCGAGCGCCTGATCCAGACTCAAGCCGCCCTTAACAGGCAGGGGTTACTCCTCGGTCTCGGCGCCGTTCTCCCCCGGCTCGGGCTCCTCGGCTGCCGCGGCCGGCGCACCCATCACGCCGCGGCGCTCGCGGATGCGCGCGCCCTTGCCGACCTTGCCGCGCAGGTAGTACAGGCGGCCCTGGCGCACGTCGCCGTGACGCAGGACGTCGATCTTGTCGATGCGCGGCGAGTGGATGAGAAACGTCCGCTCCACGCCGACCCCGTGCGTGACGCGGCGAACGGTGAAGTTCTGGCGCAAGCCACCACCGGTGACGCGGATCACCGTGCCTTCGAAGACCTGGATGCGCTCGCGCGTCCCCTCCACGACCTTGGCATGCACCTTGACCGTGTCCCCGGCGCGCAGCGCCGGCACCTTCTGTTTCTGCTGCTCTTTCTCGAGCTGCTGGATGACGTTCATTTCGCGAATCTCCTCAGTGTGTTGTTTATAGCAATCAGCGGCGGCCGGCCGCCGGGGTGTGTCGCTGGGCGGCCTGCTGCTTGCGCCACTGCCGGATCCTCGCGTGGTCGCCTGAGAGAAGGACCTCAGGCACGCGCATGCCCCTGTACTCGGCCGGACGCGTGAACTGCGGGCAGCCCGCCAGCTCACCGCCGAAGGTGTCCTGGGCAAGCGAGTCGGGGTCTCCGACGACGCCGGGTACCAGCCGGCCGACCGCGTCGATGAGCACCATGGCCGGGATCTCTCCGCCGCTCAGCACGTAGTCGCCGATCGAGACCTCACGCGAGGCGAGGCCGGTGCGCACGCGATCGTCGATGCCTTCGTACCGCCCGCACACGATGATCAGCCCGGGCTCCCTGGCGAGCTCCTCGGCCAGGCGCTGGTCCAGGCGCTCCCCCCATGGCTCGAGCAGGATGACCGGGCCCGAGTTGTTGAGCATCACGCTCTCCACCGCCTCGAAAACCGGCTCGGGCTTCATGACCATGCCCGGCCCGCCCCCGAACGGCACGTCGTCGACCTGGCGGTGCCGATCGTGCGTGAAGTCGCGCAGGTCGTGCGTGTGCAGCTCGATCACGCCACGCTCGGCGGCACGGCCGACCACGCCGTGCCGGAACACCGGACCGAACATCTCCGGGAAGATCGTGATGACGTCAAACCTCATCGGCGCTCAGGCCCCCTCGACCTGCAGCAGCCAGTCCGCCACGACCACCTGGCCCGCGTCCAGGTCGACCTTCACGACCGCGTCCCGGGTCGCAGGGATCAGATGCTCCCGGGAACCCGCACGGCTGACCCAGACGTCGTTGGCGGGACGCTCGAGCACCTCGGCGATCCGCCCCAGCTCCCGGCCGGACGCCGTCCAGACCGCGAGCCCGATCAGCTGATGATGGTAGAAACGGCCTTCGCCGGCGGGGCGCGCCGCCTCCTCGCCGATCTCCAGGTAGCGGCCGCGAAACAGCTCGGCCATGGTCCGGTTGTCGATGCCCTTCAGCTTGACGACAAGGTCGCCGCCGGCGTTGCGGCTCCACTCGACGACGTGCTCGTCGCCTTCGAGCACCAGCCTGGAGCCGGTGTGGAATCGGTCGTCGAAGTCTGTCAAGGAGAGCACCTTGACAGCACCATCGAGCCCGTAGGCGCCGAGGACCTGCCCGACTCGTGTCATCGCGGCGGGTTTGCCAGGTCCACGAACACGCGCTTGCGATCTCTCAGCGACGCAACGCGCACGAGCGTGCGGATCGCCTCGATGTTCCGGCCGGCCTTGCCGATGAACCGGCCGACGTCCGAGTCGGCGAGCTTGACCTTGATCGCGACGGTGCCGCCGCCGCGCTCGAAGGACTCCACATGGACCTCGTCGGGCTTCTCGGCCAACGACTTGGCCACGTACTCGATCAGAGCCCGGTAGTCGATGCTCGGACCGCTTGGAGCCTCACGCCGATAGCCGCGGTTGTAGCCGGTGCGGCCAGCGCCGCCGTCACGCCGGGGCGGTCGACTTCCGCGTCTCTGCAAGTCGCTCAAGGATTCCCTCCCGCTTCAACAGGCTCCGGGCGGCCTCGCTCGGCTGTGCGCCCTGCTGGAGCCATCGCACGACTTTGTCCACGTCGATCTTCACCTGCACCGGGTCCGTCATCGGGTCGTAATAGCCCAGGTGCTCGATGAAACGGCCGTCGCGCGGCGAGCGCGCGTCCGCCACCACGAGGCGATAGAACGGATGCTGCTTGGCGCCCATCCGTCTCAGCCTGATCTTTACCAACTGCCGCCTCCTTATTCGAACAGCCGGGGAAGCCCGGCGAAACCACGCTGTCGAGATGAGGCCCGGCCCACCTGACGGGTCAACTTCTGCATCGCGTCGCGCGCCTTGAGCAGGCGGTTGACGTCCGCCGGATGGGTGCCGCTGCCGCGCGCGATCCTGCGCTTTCGGGCACCGTCGATCAGCTCCGGGCGCGCCCGCTCCCGGGCCGTCATGGAAAGGATGATCGCCTCCATGCGCCTCACTTCCTTTTCCGTGTTCTGGCCGGCGACCTGGGCCTTCAGCTTCGCGCCGCCGGGGAGCATGTCGAGCATGCCTTCCAGCGATCCCATGCCCCGCAGCTGGCGGATCTGGGCCAGGAAGTCGTCGAGGCTCAGCTGCCCCGACTGCAGACGCTTCTCGATCTGCGCCGCGGCCTGCTTGTCGATGGTCTGCTCCGCTCGCTCGATGAGCGTGAGCATGTCGCCCATGCCAAGGATCCGGGAGGCCTGCCGCTCGGCCTGGAATACCTCGAGATCCTGCGGCTTCTCGCCCGTGCCGGCGAAGCGGATCTGCTGGCCGGTGGCGACCCGAAGCGACAGCGCCGCGCCGCCGCGGGCGTCGCCGTCGAGCTTGGTGAGGATTACGCCGTCGAGGCCGACCGCACGCCCGAAAGCCTCGCCGAGCTTGACTGCATCCTGGCCCGTCATCGAGTCCGCGACCAGGAACGTCTCTGTGACCGCGACCGAGCTCTTGAGCCGCTTCAGCTCGCCCATCAGCTCTTCGTCGACATGCTGGCGGCCCGCGGTGTCGAGGACCACGGTGTCGGCGCCGAGGCGCGCCGCCTCGCGCAGCGCCGCGACAGCGATGTCCTCGACGGCGCCGGTTCCCGAATTGAACGCAACGCCTTCGCGCTCGGCCATGATGCGCAGCTGCTCGACGGCCGCCGGGCGGCGCAGGTCGAGCCCGACCACCATCGGTCGGTGCTGCTCGCGCCGGGCCAGCAGCGCGAGCTTGACCGCGGTGGTCGTCTTGCCGGAGCCCTGGAGACCGACCAGCATGAGCACCGTCGGCGGCGTCGGCGCGAACCTTAGGCCGGCCGAGTTGCCGCCCAGCAGCTCCACCAGCTCTGCGTGGACCGCTTTGACGACGGTCTGCGGAGCGGTCAGGCCGGGCGCGATCTCGGTGCCGCCCAGCCGTGCGCGCACGCGCTCGACGAACTCTTTGACCACCTTGAAGTTGACGTCGGCCTCGAGCAGCGCCAGGCGGACCTCACGCAACCCGGCGTCCACGTCCTCGGGACGGAGCACACCGCGACCCGTGATCTTCTTCAGCGCCTCGGTCAGCCGCGCCGACAGGGTCTCGAACATCTAGCCCGCCAGCCTCGCCATGCGCTGCCTCAGCGTCGCGAGCTCGCGCTCGAGCGTCTCCACCGCGTGGCGCCTACGTTCGGCCTCCCTCAGCAGCCCGAGGCGCTTCTCGTAATCCTCGAGCGCCAGCCGCGACCGCCTCACGATGTCGTGCACGGCGGCCCTCGACGTCCCATCGTGCTGGGCGATCTCCGCCAGCGACCAGTCGCTGCTCAAGTGAAGGTCGAGGACGCTGCGCTGGTGCTCGGTCAGCAGGGCGCCGTAGCGCTCGAACAGGGCCAGGAAACGGCTGCGGGTCTGAAGCCTGTCAAGGGGCATTACTTGACAGGTTACCAGACCCATAATGAGTCCTGTGCTGACCGCGGTCATCCTGGTGAAGTCCTCGCGTGAGGCGCTCACGAGCCTCGGCCCACGCCTGGCCGACGTGGAGGGAGTCGCTGAGGTCTACACGGTGACCGGAGAGTGGGACTTCGTCGCCATGGTGCGAGTCCGGGAGCACGACGAGCTGGCCAAAGTGGTGACGCAGCGGCTCACCCAGCTCGATGGCATCGAGCGCACGCAGACCATGGTCGCGTTCCAGCAGTTCTCCGCGCACGACCTCGAGGCCATGTTCGGCCTGGGCATCGAAGAGAAGAAAGGCTGAACGACCTTCTGCCCGTCGCGCTGCGCGCCGCGAGGGCCGGCGCGGAGGTGCTGCGTTCCATCGGGCTGCCCCATCCGGGCTACGCCGCCGAGGCCAAGGCTCGTGGCGACTACGTGACCCGCGCCGATCGAGAGTCGGAGGCCGCGATCGTCGCCGTGCTGATGAGGGAGGCGCCCGGGGTGGCTCTGCTGGCGGAGGAGCGCGGAGGCTTGCGCTCGCCGACCATGTGGGCTGTCGACCCGCTCGACGGGACCACGAACTTCATCCACGGCTTTCCCCAGGTCGGCCTGTCGGTGGGCCTGCTGGACCGGGGGCGCCCGGTCCTCGGCGTCGTGGTCGCGCCCTTCCTCGGCCTGGAGTTTGCAGGCGCGGCAGGGCAGGGGGTGACGCGCAACGGGGAGCGCCTGCCGCGGCTCGGCCGCGGAGACCCAGACCGTGCGATCGTCGCGACGGGGTTTCCCTTTCGCGCGAAGGAGAAGCTGGCGCGGTACCTGCCGGTGATGGAGGCGGCGGTGACCCGATTCGAGGACTTGAGGAGAGCCGGGTCCGCCGCCCTCGACCTTGCCTTCACCGCCTCAGGCACGTTCGACGGCTTCTTCGAGCTGGGCCTGGCCACCTGGGACGTGGTCGCGGGCGGGGCGCTGGTGCTCGAGGCCGGCGGATGCGTGACGGACTGGTCGGGCGGCGAGACCTGGACGGAGAGCGGCGACATCATCGCCGCGCCGGCGGCGATCCACGAAGCCTTGCTGGAGCTGACAGCGGGGGGCTAGGTCAGAGCTTTCCCCGGAGGCGCATAACCGGCACCTCTACCAGCGCGCGCCACTGCTGGCGCACCGCGACACCTGTGGGCACCGGATGGCGCGAGCCGAGGCGAGGTTCGGTGCGGCGCTCCACGAGGGCGGTCCGGAAGTCACCCTCATATGCCGTCAGCACGCGGCCGATGTCGTGCGCGCCGAAGTGGCAGTCGCTGCCCCCGATCGCGGCGCCCAGGCGTTCGCGATGGGCGGTGAGGAACTCATCCAGCGTGCGCCGTCGCCGGCGGCCGATCGGAGCCGTGAACATCACCTCTATGCCGTCGACCGGTCGCTCGTCGATGAGCCGCCCCAGCATGCCCGGCTGGATCGAGCCGAAGTAGACCGGCATGAAGGGGTGCGGCACGATCGCGAGGCCACCGGCGTCGTGGATGGCGTCAACCGTGTCGACGAGCGACATGCCGCGCCTCACCGGCTTCTCCAGGAACCACCCCAGGATGTGGGTCTGCGCCGGCCACCTGGTGGTCACCTCCTGGCCGGCGACGACCTCCAGCCCCGCGGCCGCGCCGCGCTCCTCTACCTCTTTTACGGACGCCATCGTGTCGTGGTCCGTGACCGCGATCGCGTCCAGATGCGCGGCGACCGCAGCGGCCACCAGCTCCGCTGGCGAGACCATGCCGTCGGACGCCGTGGTGTGGCAGTGCGGGTCGATGAGCGCCATGGCGTCAGTCCTCGACGAGGGAGCGGATCAACGCCGCCGGGTCGAAAGCAATGAGGTCATCGATGCCCTCCCCCACGCCGGCCAGCTTCACCGGGACACCGAGCTCAGCCTCGATGGTGATCGCCGATCCTCCCTTGGCGGTGCCGTCGAGCTTCGCCAGCACCAGGCCCGTGATCGGAATGGCCTCGTTGAACGCCCGGGCCTGCTGCACACTCGCCAGCCCGAGCACGGCATCCAGGACCAGCAGCGACTCGAACTCGGCGCCCTCGAGGGCCTTGGCCGTCACGCGCCCCACCTTGGCCAGTTCCTCGAGCAGGTTGCGCTGCGACTGAAGACGGCCTGCCGTATCGACCACGATGACGTCCACGCCCCGGCGGCGAGCCTGCTGGATACCGTCGAAGACCACCGCCGCCGGGTCTGCCCCCGCGCTGCCCGCGAAGCTGGGCACACCGGCACGATCCGCCCAGGCGACCATCTGCTCGATGCCGGCGGCGCGGTAGGTGTCGGCGGCGACGATCAGCGGCCGGCGGCCTTCACCGCGCAGCCGGTGCGCCAGCTTCCCGATGGTGGTGGTCTTGCCCGCGCCGTTGACGCCGAACACGAGGACGCAGGCAGGCGCCGGCTCGAGGCGAAGGGCGCGCGGCTTCTGCGACATGAGGCCGAGCGCGGCCTCCACGAGTGCGCTGCGAGCCTCCTCGAGGGTGTGCGGCGCGCGCGACCGCACGAGCGCGCTCAGCCGCGCGGCCATTGCGGGCCCGACGTCCGCCGTGATCAGCAGCTCCTCGAGCCGTTCGTAGTAGCCGGTTCCGAGGGGCGGACCGAGGGCGCGCAGCCCCGCGGCCAGCAGTGTGCGGGTGCGCCCTCCCACTCGACTCCACATGGGTCGAGCCTACAGGGGTCCCCACGAACTCACGGCGCAGCCTCTGAGTTCGTGGGGTTCTTACCCGGCTTGGGCGGCGGACTTGGGCCTCACGGCCGACTTGCGGACGTCTTCGAGTCTCACCGAGACGATGTGCGAGGTACCGCTCTCGTCGAGGTGGATGCCGTACAGCGTTGACGCGTGGGCCATCGTCACGTGGTTATGCGTGATGACCAGGAACTGCCGCTGCGCCCCGAGCCTCGCGATCATCTCGCCGAACCGCCCGACGTTGGCGTCGTCCAGGGCGGCATCGACCTCGTCGAGGATCGTGAACGGGCTGGGGTTCACCTCGTCGAGCGCCAGCACCAGCGCCAGCGCGGCCAGCGACCGCTCGCCTGAAGACAGGAGCGTCACGTTCTGCAGGCGCTTCCGCGGAGGCTGGACGAGGATCTCGACGCCGGACCGCGGGCCTTCGTCGCCCTCGGCGTGGCGGAGAGTGGCCCGACCTCCCGGCGCCAGCTGCGAGAAGTACTCGTGGAAGTTCACCGCGACGGCGCCGAACACGGCGTCGTACCGCGCCTCCTCCTCCTCGCGCAGCTTGCCGATGAGCGTCTCCAGGTCGGCGCGCGCCGCTGTGATGTCCTCGAGCTGCTGGTGCATCGTGGAGTAGCGCTCCTCGAGCTCGCGGCACTCGTTCTCGGCGAGTGCGTTGGTAGGTCCGATCTCCTCGAGTCGCCGCTCCAGGGCGCGCATCTCGCGCTCCCTCGCCTTGCCGCCGGGAATCTCGTCTGGCGCGACCCCGTCGGGCATGCGGCCGCGGATCTCCTCCATGCGCTCGGTCAAGAGCTCCGTCTCGCGGGCGATCAGGCCCAGGTTGCCTTCCAGAGTGCCCGTCTTGAGGCGGGCGTCGATGCGGGCTTCCTCGAGCGCCACCAGCCGCCGGGCGCCTTCCGCCAGCTCGGCTTCCTCCTCGGGCGACTCGACCGCCACAGCGTCGAGCTGAGACCGCGCCGCCTCCGCCGCCTGGTGCAGCGCGGGCAGGGAGTCCTGCGCAACCGAGGCGGCGGCTTCGGCCCCGCCGAGCCGGTGCGCACTGTCCTCGGCGCCGTGCACCATCGCAGCGATGTCCTGCCGCACGGTGTGCAGGCGGTGGCCCAGGTCTTCGATGCGGTCGCGCCACCTCATGCGCTCAGCCTCCATCTGCTGCGCCAGAGTGCGGTGCTCGCGCAGGGCCTCGGCGCTGGATGCCATCTCGGTCTCGAGGCGCAGCGCGAGGTCCTCGGCGTCAGCGGCAGCCTGCTCCAGCCGGGGCATGGAATCCGCCGCGGCCTCCTCGGCGGAGACGGCGGAGTCGAGCAGCCGGCGGGTCTCGCCGATCCGCCCGGCCTCGGCCGCCTGGGCGCGAAGGTCCGTCAGCCTCAGCTCCTCCGTCCGCGCCTTGGCCGCCGCGGTCTCTACGCCTTCCGAGGCCGAGCCGAGCTCGGAGATTCGCAGGCGAAGTCGCGCCCGGCGAACGGCAACCTCGGCGCGCGCGTCGCGGCCCGCTCGCACGAGTCCGGGCGTCCGATATTCGCCATCCAGCGTCACGTCGCGCCCGACCACGATTCGACCGAGCAGGCGCCGGGCTATGCCGTCATATGCCGGGTCGCAGCGCACATGGAGGGCCAGTGAGTAGGGCTCAGGCTCCGGGGCCGCGTCCGGGTACAGGACGGTGGACTGCGAATCTCCGGAGTGGGCGGCCTCGGCGGCCGCGTCCTCCTGGGCCGCGACGAATGCGTCGGCCAGCGGGCCGAGCGCCGCGGCCAGCGCAGCCTCGTAGCCGGGGTTCGCATACAGCACGTCTCCGAGGCGCGGCAAGCCCCATGCCGAATGCTCCTGCAGCGCGTCCAGGCCGGCGAGCTCTGCGTGCAGGCGGCCGAGCTCGTTGGCGGCGCCTCCGGCGGCCTCGGCGGCGGTTCGCGCCCGCGCGGCGGCCACCTCCGCGGGGCCGATCGCATCGGCCGCGGCGGCGAACGGCGCCAGCCGGCCCACCTGCTCTTCGAGGAACTCCCGGCGGGTGCGGAGCGAGGCCAGGGCCGAGCTCGCCGAGGCCAGCTCGCGACGGGCCTGCTCACTGGCGCGACGGGCCGCCTGCACGGGCGCCGGGTCGGGCGGCGGCGGCGGGTGCGCCGCCGACGGCAGCGCCTCCAGGCCGGCCTTGGCCTGCTCGAGCTCGACCACCACCTGGTGCTGGAGCGCCCTGGCCGCCGCTTCGCGGGCGGCGTGCGCGGCGGTCTCGTCGCGCAGGGTTTCGATCAGCGCCTGCTGGCTCTGCGCACGCGTTTCCGCGAGCTGCAGCGCGTGTTCGGCATCCGCCACCAGCAAGCGGAGCTCGCCCAGCCTTCGCTGGCGCGCCAGGCGCCGGTCCTGCGCGGACTGCACCTCCGAGCGCCAGGCCTGGAACTCGCGCTCGGCGCTGGCGGCCAGGTCGCGCGCCTCCGCCAGCCGCCGCTCCAACGACTGCGCCTGCGAGCTGGCGCGGCGGTGCGCGTCACGGGCCTCGCGCCACTCCTCCCAGACGATGCTGCCTCGAAGCACCTCGAGCCGAGCCGTCGCCTCAGCCGCCTCGCGTGCGGTCGCCGCCTGCGCGCGCAGCATCTCGAGACGGGGCTCGATCTCGGTCTTCAGGTCCTCCAGCCGCAGCAGGTTCTGCGCCAGCTCGGCCAGCCTCTGCGCGGCTTCGTGACGGCGGGCCTTGACGCCGCGCACCTGCGCCGCCTCCTCGAGCAGCTGCCGGCGCTCGGCGGGCGTGCAGACGACGATCGACTCGATGTCGTGCTGGTCGATGATCGCGTACGAGTCGACCGTGAGGCCGGTGGACGAGAGGAGGTGCAGGACGTCGCGCCGCCTGACGCGTGTGCCGTTCAGGAAGTAGTCGCTCTCACCGTCGCGCTCGACTCGGCGCGTGATCGCGACCTCGTGGTAGTCGACGGGCAGGCGGCCCTCGGTGTTGTCGAAGACCACGCTGACCTCGGCGAAGGCCGCACGCGAACGGCGCTCACCGCCCGCGTAGATGACCTCTTCCATCTTGCGACCGCGCACGTCGCGAGCCTGGCCGGAGCCGAGGACCCACTTGATGGAGTCGACGATGTTCGTCTTGCCAGAGCCGTTCGGCCCGACGATCGCCGTGACACCGCCTTCGAAGCGGATCTCGGTCGACCGCGCGAAAGTTTTGAACCCTAATAGGTTGAGCGAGCGCAGGAACAAGGGCCGCTTCACGGTAGCAGATGTGGTCGCCAATCGGCTCCTACCTACTACTCGTAGTCCGGGCTACTCGATCGGGGCTCCGAACTGGCGGCTTCGGGGTGGCTCCGGGGCACCGTCCTCGGCGGCTGCCTCCGCGGGCGGTTCGGGAACCACGGCAAGGGCGACCTCGGGCGCCGGCGCCTCGGCGGGTTCGGCGGGTTCGGCGGCCTCGCCTTCAGCCGCGGTTTCGGCCGCCTGAATCGGGCGCGGCTTCGGCCCACGGCGTGAGCGAGTGCGCGCGACGCGCGGCGGCTTGACCGCGGATGACGGCTTGATAGCTCCGACCAGGCTTTCGAGCGCCGCCTTGGCCGCTTCCTGCTCGGCCTCCTGCTTGGTGGGGCCGTGGCCGGTTCCAAGCGGCTCGGCGCCGGCGAACACGACCGACGTGTACTCGCGATGATTCCCCACCTTGGCGCCCTCGCTCTCGTAGAGCGGCGTCTGCCCGAACCGCTCCTGCGCGACCTGCTGCAGGCGGCCCTTGAAGTTCTCGTCCTGCGCCGGCTCGGGCAGCGAGCGGTAGCGGTTCAGGTAGTAGTGGTAGGCGGCGTCGTAGCCCGCGTCGAGAAACACCGCCCCGAGCACCGCCTCGAACCCGTTGGCCAGCAGCGACTTCAGGCTGCGGCCGCCTCCCTTGGCGATGCCCTTGCCCAGGTAGAGGTAGCTGCCGAGGTCCAGCTGTTCCGCGAGCTCGGCCAGCGTGTTGGTGTTGACCATCGCCGACCGGGTTTGCGTGAGCTCGCCCTCGGTCGCGCCGGGGTGGTGCTTGTACAGATACTCCGCTGTGATCAGCTGCAGCACCGCGTCGCCGAGGTACTCGAGCCGCTCGTTGTCGCGTGGCGACAGGTGCGGGCTCTCGTTGGCGAAGGAGCTGTGCGTCACGGCCTCCAGGAGGAGGCTGGGGTCCCGGAAGTGGATGCCGATCTTTTGCTGCAATACCTGCAGCGATTGAGTTTGAGGTGCCGCCTGCGGAGCTGCTATGAGCCGGCCTTCTCCTGGATGTACTCCCAGGCCTGGCCCACGGTCGTGATCTTCTCGGCGTCCTCGTCGGGGATCTCGAGCCCGGTGTTCTCCTCGAAGGCGTAGATCAGCTCGACCAGGTCGAGCGAATCGGCGTTGAGGTCCTCCTGGAAGGAGGCGTCCATCGTCACCTGCTCAGGCTCGCAGCCGAGGCGCTCGACGATGATGTTCTTGAAGTCTTCGAAGCTTAGTTTCTGAGTTTCCAAATCAATGCCTCCAGGTGTTGGGGGTCGACTCTTACTGTAACAGTCCGGGAAATTCCGAAATGGCGGCCGGGGTCGCCACGCCTACCGCCTTCCGGCCCGGCGCCAGCTCTTTCATCATCCCGGTCAGCGCCCGCTTCGGGCCGACTTCGACGAAGGTGTCGCAGCCGGCGTCGAGGAGGGCCTGCACGCAGGCGGCCCAGCGCACCGGCGAGCGCAGCTGCATCTCCATCACGTGCGGGATGCGATCGCCTTGCTGGTGGGGCCGGCCGGTGAGGTTGGCCATTACGGGCAGCCGAGGCGCCCGCCATTCGATGCGGTCCAGGGCGGCGCGGAGCCGCTCGGCCGCGGGCGCCATGAGCGGAGTGTGAAAGGCCGCGCTTACGTTGAGCGGGATCACGCGCCTGGCACCGGCCTCATGCAGGCGCTTTGTCGCGACCTCCAGGCCCGCGATGGTGCCGGCGATCACGGTCTGCGTAGGCGTGTTGTAGTTCGCGGGCCAGGCGTCGTCGATACCTGCGAGGGCGGCCTCCACGGCGTCGGCGTCGAGCCCGAGCACCGCGCTCATCGAGCCGGTGCCGGCGGGCGCGGCCTCGGCCATCGCCCTCCCCCGCTCCGCCACCGCCTTGATCACCTGCGCCGGCTCGGCGGCGCCCGCCGCGGCGAGGGCGCCGTACTCGCCCACGGAATGCCCGGCCGCGGCGTCGGGCCGGTGGCCGCCGCGCGCGAGCAAGAGCGTGAGGCCGATGCCCATGAACGTGAGGGCCGGCTGGGCGTTCTGGGTGAGGCGGAGCTCGTCCTCGTCGGCGGCGGTGAGGAGGTGGCGGAGGTCGACTCCGGTCGCAGACGAGCACCGATCGCAGAGCTCTGAAACCTCGGGATCGGTGAGCAGGTCGGTGCCCATGCCGGCGTGCTGAGAGCCCTGGCCGGGGTAAAGGAAAGCCAGCTTCACGGCCCCCCTCCCTACCCGCCCCACACGGTGGGGAGGTGAATCAAGCAGTCTTGACTACTTCTTTTCCGTTGTAGTGGCCGCAGTTCGGGCAGACCGCGTGCGGGCGCTTCATGTGCTTGCAGTTCGGGCAGGGCTGGATCTGGACCAGCGCGAGCGCGAGGTGGGAGCGCCTGCGTCCCTTCTTCGACTTGGAGAGCTTGACCTTCGGTAGAGCCACGGCCCGTGAATTCTACGTGACCGCCTGTTGGTCCTGCTCTTCCGCCGCCGGCGCGCTCGACTGCAGCGCCTCCACGCCTCGCCGCACGGTGGCCAGCGTCCGGCCCAGGTGGGCCTCCAGCTGCTTCAGCTGCTCGAGCGCGTACGCCTCCGCCTCGCGAATGATCTGGTCGGACTTGCCCTGCGCGTCCTTGACCACCGCCGCGGCATGGCGCTCGGCGCGGCGCAGTATCTCGTGCTCGGACACAGTCTCCTCCGCGCGCTCGTTCGCACGGGACATGATCCGCGCCGCCTCGGCGTGCGCTTCCGTCACGATGCGCTGCTGCTCGGCGACCGTCCAGTTCGCCTGCTTGATCTCGTCGGGCAGGTTGAAGCGGATCTGGTCGATCAGCTCCATCAGCTCGTCCTCGTTGAGCATCACCTGCGTCGAGAGCGGGACGTGGCGCGCGTTCTGGATGAGGTACTCGAACCGGTCAAGCAGCTCGTCGACCTTTATCTGTACTTCTCCTTCAGCGCCCTGGCGATCGGCGGCGGGACCAGGTCCGCCACCTTCCCGCCGTAGCTGGCGATGTCCTTCAAGATACTTGACGAGACGAAGATGTGGGCGAAGCCCGACATCAGGAACACGGTGTGGATGTCGGGCGCGAGCTTGCGGTTCATCAGGGCCTGCTGGAGCTCCGCGTCGAAGTCGGAGTAGGCCCGCAGACCCTTCACCAGCGTGGTCGCGCCGCGCGAGCGCGCGTACTCGACCGTCAGGCCCGTGAAGCTTGCCACCTCAACGCGCTCGCGGCCCTTGAGCGACTCGCGAATCAGCTTCACTCGCTCGTCCACTGTGAACAGGGGCTGCCGTTTGTCCGGGTTGGCGGCGACCGCCACGATCACCTGGTCGAAGATCCCGAGCGCGCGGTCGACCACGTCGAGGTGGCCGTTGGTGAAGGGGTCGAAGCTGCCCGGGTACACGGCGATCTTGTCCGGACGGTCGCTCATGCCCGCAGCACCGCGACCATCGTGTCGCCGTACTTTCGCTCGCGCTCGACGCGCAGGCGCTCGAGCGCCGGAAGCGACTGGCGCCGCGAGTACTCGGCCACGACCGTGGGCCGGCCCGAACCGCGGTCGAGCGCCTTCAGCGCCCGGTCGAAGACCTGATCGCCGTAGGGCGGGTCGAGGAGCACCAGGTCCGCCTGGTCGAGCTCATCGGGTGAGCCCTCCAGCCAGCGGGCGACCTCGGCGCGGATGACGCGCGAGCGCTCCTTGAATCCGAGGGCGTCCAAGTTCTGGCGCAGGATAGCAAGACCACGCGGCTCGCGGTCCACGAAAGTCACGTGCGCGGCGCCGCGCGACAGGGCCTCGATCCCCAGCGCGCCAGAACCCGCGAACAGGTCGACCACATGCGCGCCGCCGATCTCCCGCCCGACCATGTTGAAGATCGCCTCCTTGACGACCCCCTGCGTGGGCCGGATGTTGCGCGGAGCCTTGAGCCGCCGCCCGCGCGACTCGCCGCCCGTGACCCGCAGCCTCGACATCGCTCAGGCGATGACGCGAATCGAGCCGCGACCGCTGATCACGCCGATGCGCACGGCGTCGTTGCATGCATCCTCGAAGCCGCTCGCATTCTCTGCCGGGATCGCGACCAGCAGGCCTCCGCTGGTCTGTGCGTCGCAGAGCATCAGCTGGTCTAGCTCGGCGACGGCGCCCCAGTCGACGAGGTCGCGATAGGCCTCGTAGTTGCGCCGGCTTCCGCCGGGGAAAAGGTCGCGCTCGGCGAGGTCGCGCACGCCGCTCATGAAAGGAATGGCGCGGAGCTCGATGTCGGCGCCGCCCTCGATGTTCATGAGGTGGCCGATCAGGCCATAGCCGGTCACGTCCGTGGCCGCGGTCGCCCGGGCGGCAAGCATCGCCTCCGAGGCCTCGCGGTTCAGCCTGGTCATGACCGCGATCGCCTCGCGCTCGAGCTCCGGCGGGCATAGGCCACGCTTGATCGCCGTGGCGACCAGGCCAGAGCCCAGCGGCTTGGTGAGGTAGACGGCATCGCCCTCGCGTGCACCCCGATGCGTGACGAGCCGGTCCGGATGGACCTCTCCGATCACCGCGTAGCCGAACTTCGGCTCCGGATCGTCGACCGAGTGCCCGCCGACCACCGCGACCCCCGCCTCGGCAAGCTTGGCCGCGCCTCCGGAGACGATCTTCTCAAGCAGGCCCGCGTCCAGCTTCTCGCGTGGGAACGCGGTGATGCCGAGCGCGAACAGGGGACGCGCTCCGACCGCGTAGACGTCGCTGACGCTGTTGGCCGCGGCGATGGCTCCGAACGCCGTCGGGTCGTCCACGATCGGCGTGAAGAAGTCCACGGTGGCGACGAGGGCGCGATCGGGCGCGATCCGATAGACCGCCGCGTCGTCACGCGAGGCGGCGCCGACCAGCACGTTGGGATCAACGATCGGCGGAAGCGCCGAGAGGACCTGCCCTAGCTCCACCGGGCTGAGCTTGCAGGCTCAACCGGCCCCGTGGCTGTACTCCGTCAATCGCAGCGGTGAGACGTCCATGCCGCATCACGATACTTAGCCGCGATGGGACTCGTGTTCGCGGCCATCGCGCCGCACGGCGGGATCGCGATCCTGGAGGCGTGCGATCCAGGCGAGGAGAACCTCGCCGTCGTCACGCGGCGCGGCATGGAACGGCTGGGAACCCTGTTCGACGAGGCGCGACCCGAGGCTGTGGTGGTGGCCACGCCCCACAACATCCACATCACCGGGGCGTTAGGGGTGGTCGTGGCGGGCCGCGTCGCCGGCCACCTGTCGGGCGCACCACCGACAGTTGCGCTCGACGTCCCTTGCGACACCGACCTGGCTTGGCACATCCTCGGCGAGGTCGGCGCCGCGGGCCTGTCCTCGGTTGGTGTCAGCTTCGGCGGCAACGAGCCTTCGACCGCCGTCGCCCCGATGGACTGGGGGGTGCTGATCCCGCTCTGGTTCATGGGCGGCCGGCATGAGCCGCCGGTTCCGACGGTGGTCGTCACGCCGGCGCGCGACCTGTCGGCGGAGGTGCACGTCCGCTTCGGCGAGGCGATCGCCCGGGCCGCGGCCACGTCAGGCCGGCGAGTGGCTTTCATCGCCAGCGCCGACCATGCCCATGCACACCACGCGGCCGGGCCTTATGGGTTCGACGACGGCGCGAAGGAGTACGACGAGCTGATCTGCGACCTGCTCCGCCGTGATGACCTGCACAGCCTCGTCCACGTCGACCCCGAACTGGTCGAGCGCGCAAAGGCGGACAGCTGGTGGCAGATGCTCATCCTGCACGGCGCCGTCGGAGCCGCGCCGCGCGGGGAGCTGATCAGCTACGAGGCGCCGACGTACTTCGGGATGCTCACCGCCGCGTATTCGGTCAGCTGATCGACGTCAGCTGAAGCCGCCGGTTGACGGCGACCGCAAGTCCAGGGTGTCGCTTCAGCTCTGGGTCATGCTCGAGCAGGCGCTCGGCCTCCTGCCGGACCTCGTTGAGGAGCTCGGGCTGGCGCAGTCCCTGCATGGCCAGGTCGGACATGCCGTGCTGGCGCGGACCGAGCAGCTCCCCCATCCCCCGCAGCCGCATGTCCTCCTCTGCCAGCTTGAAGCCATCCGTGATGGCCGTCACGAGCCGCAGCCGCTCCAGCGTCGCGGCCGACGGGTCGTCGGCGAGCAGCAGACAGTGGCTCTGCCCGGCGCCCCTGCCGACTCGGCCCCGGAACTGGTGCAGCTGCGCCAGCCCGAATCGATCAGCGCCCTCGATCATCATCACGGTCGCGTTGGGGACGTCGACCCCGACCTCGACGACGGCGGTCGCGACGAGCACCTGGATCTCGCCGTCGACGAAGCGCCTCATCACCTCGTCCTTTTCCTTGAGCCGGCCGTGCACGAGCCCCATCGTCAGCTCCGGGAAGACCTGCGCGTGCAGGCGCTCGAACTCGACGGTCGCCGCCTTGGCGGCGGACTTTTCCGATTCCTCGATCAGCGGATAGATCACGAACGCCTGGCGCCCCAGCGCAACCTGCCTGCGGACGAGGTCATACGCATCCGCGCGGCGATCGGGCTCGATCACCTCGGTGCTCACCGGTGTGCGGCCGGGCGGCAGCTCGTCGATCGTCGAGACTGACATCTCGCCGTACTGGGCGAGGGCGAGAGTGCGGGGAATCGGCGTGGCGGTCATGGCGAGGAAGTGCGGGCGGCCCTTCCCCTTGGCCCGCAGCAGCTCGCGCTGTCGAGTGCCGAACCGGTGCTGCTCGTCCACGACCGCAAGTCCGAGCTGCGCCAGCTCGACGTCCTCCTCGATGAGCGCGTGCGTCCCGACCACAAGGGCGCAGTGGCCGGATGCGGCGGCGGTCCGCACCCGCCGGCGCTCGGCCGCGCTCTGGCCGCTGACGAGAAGCTCGACCTTGAGGTCCGGGAAGCTCTCCTCGAGGTACGCACGGAACCTGCGCAGGTGCTGGCGGGCGAGGATCTCGGTCGGCGCCATCACGACCGACTGCATGCCCGCGGCATGGGCCATGGCCACGCACGCGGCGGCCACCGCCGTCTTGCCTGAGCCGACGTCGCCGTTCAGGAGGCGATTCATGGGCGCGGTTCGCGCCATGTCCTGGAATGCATCCCACGTAGCCTTGCGCTGGGCGCGGGTGAGCTCGAAACCGAGGCCCACCTTGAACGTGTCGATCACTTCCTGGCGATAGGGGATCGGCGTCGCGGGCTCCGTTGCCTGGCGCGCGCGCATCAGCCCGAACGCCATCTGCAGCTCGAACAGCTCGTTGAAGGCCATGCGGCGCTTTGCCGCCTTCCATTCCTCGTCCGTCTCAGGCTGGTGGCCGAACCGGACGGCCTTGTCGACCGGCAGGAGATGGTGGCGCTCGCGGACCTCCGGCGGCAGCACGTCCTCGAGCTGGTCGGCTGCAGGCAGGGCCGCCGCGACCCAGCCGGCGATCTTCTTCGACGTCAGGCCCTTGACCAGGTGGTACTTGGGCATGAGGCCACCGATCTTTTTCGGCCCCGCGTCGTCTGACGGGTCCAGCAGCTCCCAGTGCGGGTTGACCATCTGGAACTCCCCGAACCTGGTCGCCTTGACCGTCCCCGCGACCGCGATCCGGTCGCCTGGCGTGATTCGTTTGCCCACGAAGACCTGGTTGAACCAGATCAGGCTCAGCTCTCCATCATCGTCATCGCGAACGCCGCCCTGCGTGATGGTCTTCAGTCCCGTGCGGTTGAAGCGCGGCCGGCGGCTGTGGATGTCCAGCGCCATGCCAACGACTGTCGCCTGGTGACCCGGCTTGAGGTCGGCGACTCGCATGGGTTCGCCATACGACTCCCAGTCGAATGGCAGTGCGAAGAGGAGATCGCGAACCGTCTTGATGTCGAGCTTCCCGAGGAGGGCAACGTTCGCGGGTGTGGCCCCGACCGCCTTGACAGGATCGTCCAGCCGGGGCGGGGCGGTCAGGCTGATCAAGTCTTCCGCGCGCGCCGGGCCTCGGCCGCCGTGTCAGCGACCAGCTGGGAGGCCAGCGCAAGACACAGCACGAACGCCAGGCCCGCGATGTGGAGGCGCGGCAGGGCGAACCAACCGAGGGCGAGGATCGCGACGCTGACCACGGTCTGGGTCCAGTCGCCGACGAACAGGCCGACGACCTCTTCCACTGCGGCCCTGATGAATCTCATGCAGCGACCGGCCGGCGAATCACCGCGATGGCGGCGCGGGACGCCGCGAAGTACAGGACCGCCAGCCCGAGCAGCGAAACGAAGTCGAGCGGCCAGACCGCCCCCATCCCCTCGGCCGCCCAGAAGGTGCCGATGCTCGTCAGCACTACGCCGACCGCGTACTTCAACGTGTTCTCAGGGACGCGGGCGAGCGGCCGTTTGACGATGAAGCCCGCGGCGGCCACGACGACCATGGCAAGCAGCCCGCCGGCCACCGCGATGTGCAGCCCGCCGGAGGTGCCGCCCACCGCGATGACGATGAAGACGACCTCGAGGCCCTCGAGGAAGACGCCTTTGAGGGCGAGGGTGAAGCCGACCCAGTCGCGCCTCTCGACAGCGCCCTGCATAGACCTCACAGCCTGCGCGTAGGCGTGGTCTTCGTCGTGCATGGCGACGACCCCCGCGGAGCGCAGCACCGCCTTGTGCAGCCAGCGCAGGCCGAACAGGACGAGCAGTGCGCCGATGACGAGCTTGAGCGTGAGCTCGGGCACGCGGGCGACGATGAGCTGGCCGAAGACCGCCACCAGGACGCCGAGGAGCACCAGTGCGGTCACGGTGCCGTAGAGCGGCGCCCGCCAACCGCGCGTGAGCCCGACCGCGAGCACGATCGTGAGCGCCTCGACCGACTCCACAGCCGAGCCCAGGAAAGCCGCGCCGAACGTCAGGAGCTGGGCGTACATCGCTCCACTGAGATTACTGACGTTTAATGGGACGGTGCGACCGGGTCTTTACAAGAAGGGGTCCCCGCGGAATCTCGGCGAAGCCTCCGATTCCGCGGGGTTGTACAGCGACGACTCGATCACGCGGCGCGTGAACCGCGAGAACATCCTGCTGCTGGGGGGCGGTCGCGCCCTGCTCATGCAGCTCGCGCATCCGAAGGTCGCCGCCGGCGTGGACGAACACTCCGACTTTCGCAGCCACCCGGTGCGAAGGCTGCGGCGAACGGTCCGCATGACGATGGCCATCGTCTTCGGCGACCACGAGACGGCGGAGGCGGCTGCGCGCGCGGTGAACAGAGTCCACGGCCGGGTGCGAGGCGAGGAGTATCACGCGCTCGACCCCGAGCTTCTGCTCTGGGTGCACGCGACCCTCGTCGACTCCGCCCTGGTCACATACGAGACGTTCGTCAAGCCGCTCAGCGCGGACGAGCGCGAGAACTTCTATCAGGAGTCCAAGCTGCTCGGCGAGCTGCTCCTCATCCCTCGCGAGCACTTCCCGGCGCGATTGAGGGACTTCGACGCTTACGTTGCACGCATGATCGAAGGCGGTCCCGTGGCGGTCAACGATCGCGCCCGCGCGCTGGGGCGGCTCGTGCTGCGGCCTCGGCTGCGGCTGCTGCCAGGCCCGGTCATGGTGCCGTTCGAAGTGGTCACGGCGGGACTGCTGCCGGCGACGCTGCGCGAGCAGTACGGCCTGCGCTGGAGTGCCGCGCAGCAAAGGGCGTTCAGGCTGGCGGTGACGGCCGTGCCACGCGTCGTCGCGCTGACGCCTCCGGCGCTTCGCGTCTGGCCGCTCCCGGGCCACAACGTGAAGCTCGCTATCTCCTGAGGTAGACGACCCCCAGCGCCCTCGGGCCCGTGTGCGTGCCGAGCACGCAGCCGATCCGTCCGATCGTCACCTCCTGACCGGACAGCTCGCCACGCAGCCTGGACGCGATCTCCTCCGCCTCGTCGGGGGCCTGCGCGTGCATGACCGCGACCTGCTCGACGGGCAGCTCGCCGCGGAAGAACTCGACCATCCGCCCAATCGCGCGGGCTCGCGTGCGCACCCGGTCGACGGGCTTGATCTCCCGGTCCTTCACCAGCAGCAGCGGCTTGAGGTCGAGCATCGTGCCAATCACCGCCTGCGCCTTGCTCAGGCGGCCGCCCATCTCGAGGTAGCGCAGCGTGTCGAGCAGCGCCAGGACTCGCGCTTTGGGGATGCGCTCTTTGACCGCGGCGGTCGCCTCATCGAGGCTCGGCGACTCGGCCGCCACTTTGCATAGAAAGGCCATCGGCATGGTCACCGTCTCGCTGTCGATCACCGCGACCTGGAACCCGTCCACCGACTGCGCTCCGATGCGCGCGGCCTCGGCGGTGGCCGAGAGCTGCGCCCCGATATGGATCGAGATGCACGATTCGTAATCCTTCGCGAGCCGCCTGTAGACCTCGGCGAACTCGCCAGGGGATGGCGCGGAGGTGGTGGGCAGCTTGCTTGACCCAGCCAGCCGCTCGAAGAACTGCGCGTCGGTCATGTCGACGCGGTCCTTGAAGGTCTCGCTGCCGAACAACACTTTCAGCGGCACGACCTGGATTCCATACCGGTCGCGCCACTCGTCGGGCAGGTCGGCGGTGGAGTCGGTGACCACCGCGAACGGCCGCTTCACAGATATCGGCTATTCGACGGAGAGGATGAAGGGGTAGTGCTGCTGGCCGCCCTGCTGGACCTCGACGTCCAGGCCGGGGTAGCTCGAGCGGATCGCGGACTCGAGGTGCTGCAGCTCCTCGTCGCTGGCGCCTTCGCCGCGGTACACCGTGACCAGCTCGTACCCGTCCGGGCCGAGCTTGCCGAGGGCCTTGTTGACGACCTCGGCATAATCCCCGCCGGCGAACTCGAGCTTCTCGTTGATCAGCCCGATCACGTCCCCCTTCTTGACCTTCAGCCCGTTGGAGCGCGTGTCCCGCACCGCATGGGTGACCTCGATGGTCTGCACGCGCTCGGCCTCGACCGTCATGGCGGCGATGTTGTCGACCGCAGAGCGCTCCGGGTTGAAGGCGACGACCGCGGCCACGCCCTGCGGCACGCTGTGCGTCTCGATGAGGTGCACGGTCTTGCTCGTCAGGCCGCCCACCTGCTTGGCGGCGAGGATGACGTTCGAGTTGTTGGGCAGCAAAATGACCTCGTCATAGGGCACCGCGTCGACGGCCCGCAGCATGTCCTGGGTGCTCGGGTTGAGGGTCTGCCCCCCTTCGACGATCGCGTCCACGCCGAGAGCTTTGAAAATGTCGACCAGCCCCTTTCCCGCCACCACCGCGACGAGGCCGACTCCGTTGGCGCGCGGCGCGCTCGAGGGGCCGCCCGACTCGCTTTCCAGGATCCGGCGGTGCTGCGTCGACATGTCGCCGACGTTGAGCTTGAGGAGCTTGCCGTGGCCGCCCGCGAGGGCGATCACCCGGGTGGGGTCGTCTGTGTGCACATGAACCTTCAACAGCTCCGGCTCTCCGACCACCATCACCGAGTTCCCTAGGGCCTCGATCTGCGTGCGGATCCGTTCGAGGTCGAGGTTCTGGCCCTCGATGAGGAACTCCGTGCAGTAGCCCCATCCACCCTCGGGCAGGTCCATCGTCACCTGGGCGGCCTTCGACGGCTGAGTCGCGGGCACGGCCGGCGCCTCGGTCTCTTCGATGCTCTTGAGCATGCCCTCGAGGATCAGCTGGAGGCCGAAGCCCCCAGCGTCGACGACGCCCGCGTCGCGCAGGATCTGGAGCTGGCTCGGGGTCTTGAGCACCGCGGCGCGCGCCCCGCCGGCGGCGGCGGCGATGACGCTTGGCGCGGTCGCGTCGGGCGCCGACGCGGCCGCCGTCGCCGCGCGGCCCGCCTCGCGCGCCACGGTGAGGATCGTGCCCTCGGTGGGCCGGTTCACGGCCCGGTAGGCGGCGTTGGCCGCCTCTTCGAAGGCGCCCGCCAGCTCGGTCGGATTGAGCGAGCTCTTGCCCTCGACCGCCCGGGCGAAGCCACGGAAGATCTGGGACAGGATCACGCCCGAGTTGCCCCGGGCCCCCATCAGGCTCCCGTGCGAGGCCAGCCTGGCGATCTTGCTGATCTCGGGCGCCTGCGACTCCCTGATGTCCTCGACCGCCGACTGCAGCGTGAGCAGCATGTTGGTGCCCGTGTCGCCGTCCGGGACCGGGAACACGTTCAGGCGGTTGACCTCCTCCTGGTTGGCCGCGAGCCAGCTCAGGCTGCCCAGCAGGGCCTGCTTGAACAGCGAGCCGTCCACGCCGGACGGCCTGCTCGTGGGCCGGGTCACTAGCGCCGTTCTTCCCGCACGCCCTGGACGTTCACGTTGACCTCCTGAACCGGAACGTTTACGGAGCGCTCAACCGCGAACTTGACGGCCTCCTGCAGGTTGTGGGCTACCTCGGTGATGCGGATCCCGTACTGGATGATCACGTAGACGTCGATGGCCAGGCCGCCGTCGACCTCTATGACGTCGACCCCCCGATCCACGCTCTCCCGGTGCAGCAGCTCGGCGAAGCCGTCCCGGAGGCCACGAGCCGACATGCCCGCGATGCCGTAACAGCGCAGGGCGGCATGCCCGGCGATCGCCGCCACCGCGGACGGGAAAACCTCGACGCGGCCCCACTGCCGGGAGGTGCCGAGGGCGGTCGGTGTCTTAAAGGCCATGAAAGCCAAATGGTACAATTCGGTTCCCGATCGCGATCTTTTCGCGATCTCGCCGCCAAATCCCCAATCGGAAGGTACGTCATGGCCAAGCGTTGCGCGATCTGCGGCAAAGAGCCGCAATACGGACACCACGTCAGTCACGCCAAGAACCGGGTCAACCGGAGGTTCGAGCCCAACCTGCAGATGGGCCGCGTGACCGTGGGTGGCCGATCAGTGCGGGCGCGGGTTTGCACCCGCTGCCTGCGCACGTACGCAGCCTGACCGACAGCTCTTACTTAGCTCTCGCCGCCGCCGCGTTCGTGGCGGCCGCCCTGGTGCAGGTCGTGATGTACCTCCGGGTTCTTCGTATCCCCCTGCAGTCCGGGGATCCGGAGCGCTTCAGGCCCGCATTGATGCGGTGGATCAAGATCGACCTCCCCGTCCAGGGCGCCATTCTGGCGGCAGCGGGAATCTACATCGCGGTCCAGACCTCGCATCACGTGCGTGGCGTGGGCCTGGTGGGACCGCCTGTGGGCGCCGTCCTGGGCAGCGCCCTGCCGCTTCAGGTCGTGGCTATGGCGATGATGCGCGTGTTCAGGCCCTGACCTGTCCGCTCTAAAGCTCTAGCCCGTGGACCTCACCGAGGCGCGCGATGTCCTTGCGCAGCGCCGCCCACACACGCTCCTGGGCCTCCTCCCCGGGCACCACGCTGGAAGGGTCGTTGAGGTCGGCGGCCAGGTCGGGGCGCTCGACCATCTCCGCGAAGAAGATGGTCCACGCGCGGGGCACCACCTCGCGCACCGCATAGCCCCCACCTCCGAGCGCCAGCCACCTCCCTTCACACAGCTCATGTGCAAGGTCGTGGAACACCCCGCCGACGTGGGGCCAGATCCGCGTCGTTGCCGCCAGGTGCGCCAGCGGATCGAGGTAGTGGGTGTCGCAGCCGTCCTGCGTGACCAGCACAGTCGGTTTGAAGCGGCGCAGGAGCGCGGGCACGACTCGGTCGAAGCCTTCCAGCCACGGCTCATCCCACGTGAACGGCGCGAAGGGTAGGTTGGCGGCGGCGCCTCGCCCGGCGGCCAGGCCGCTGTCCTCGGGGACTCCCGTGCCCGGAAAGAGATAGCGCCCGCTCTCATGCAGCGAGATGGTCAGCACGTCGGGGTCGCTGTAGAAGATCCGCTCCACGCCGTCGCCGTGATGCACGTCCACGTCGACGTAGGCGACGCGGTGCCCGCGATCCTTCAACCAGCGGCATGCGATGGCGGGGTCGTCGTAGGTGCAGAAGCCCGAGGCCCGGGCGGGCATCGCGTGATGAAGGCCGCCCGACGGGCTGAAAACATGAAGGGCCGCGCCGCTCTCGATCGCCTCGGCGCCGACCAGCGTGGCGCCGGCCACCAATGCAGTCCCCTCGTGCAGCTCGTCGGAGACCGGGTTGTCGGCGGAGTCGAAACCGGCCGCCATCACGCGATCGTGCGGCACGCCATCGCGCTGCGCCGGGTCGCTCAGGCGGCGCACCAGGTCCACGTACTCGGGCGAGTGGACGAGCTCGAGCTCTTCGATGGTGGCAAGTCGAGGCGGCACCAGATGGCAGTGCTCGATCAGCCCGGTCGCGCGAATCTGCTCCATCGTCAGCTTGACCCGGATGGGCTGAAGTGGATGTGAGTCCGAAAGGTGATGCTTCATCAGCTGGTCGCCGTACACGAGCGTCACCGGTCCCGACATCGCGCCGCTAACCTACCAGCCCGTGGACGGCGACCTTTTTGAATCGGTTCCGAATTTCTCGGAGGGCCGCGATGTCGTGGTGATTGACGCGATCGCGAACGCCGCGTCCACTGCCTATGTGCTCGACGTCGATCCCGACCCCGACCATCACCGCGCGGTGGTCACGCTGGCCGGCACTCGCGAGCGGCTGCTGCACGCCCTGATCCGCACGGTCGCGATGGCCGCAGAGCGAATCGACCTCACGCGCCACGCTGGAGTGCATCCGCGCGTGGGCGCGGCCGACGTGGTGCCGATCGTCCCCCTGGGCTCGACCTCGCTCGACGTATGCCGCGAGGTGGCGCACGAGCTCGGCGAGCGGATCTGGAGCGAGCTCCAGCTCCCCGTCTTCTTCTATGGGTACGGCGAGGACTGGACCCTTGCCGACATCCGCTCCGGCCGGGCTCAGCCCGACCTCGGCGGGCCCGACCTGCACCCCACCTTCGGCGGCGTGTGCGTGGGTGCGCGCCGGCTGCTGGTCGCATTCAACGTGCTGCTGGAAGGCCTGAGCGTTGCCGAAGCACGGGCCGTGGCGCGCTCGCTTCGCGAGTCGGCCGGCGGCGTGCGTGGCGTGATGGCGCTGGTATTCGAGCTCCCTGACGGCCGGCTGCAGCTCTCGATGAACCTCTTTCGCGTCGAGGAGACGCCGCCCCAGGCGGTCGTCGACGAGCTGCGCCGGCGAGGCATCCGGCTCGGCGAACAGCAGGTCGTCGGCCTGTGCCCGGCGGTCGCAGCCAACGAGGCCGCATCCGGCCGCCTGCTCGAGGGGCGCCTTGGCTCGGCGGCCGCACGCGAGGGGGCGCGGAGGTGCCGCGAGCGCGGCGGCGAGGAGCACCTGGCTCTGGCGGCGCGGCTGGAGCGTGAGGCGGCCGGCCTCGCCGGCCTGGCGCCCGGCAAGGAGAACCTGCTGGCCGGTGCCGAGCGGTGCGCCGCCCTCGCGCCGGTCCTCAGGGCGGCGGAGGTTCTCGACGACGAGCTGGCGGCACTGGCCGAGGCCGCAGCGCGCGGCCTACGGTCGGCGATCGACCTGGAGACCGAGTCGGCGCACCGGGAGCGCCTGCGCGCGCTCGACCGCAGGCTGGGCGGACTACCCTGACGGGCTGTTCGTGTCCATGGTCACGTTGACGCCGCCGCCGCTCACCTGAACGTCGTAAATGTCAGGGCCGCTGCCGCTCGAGTCCTCGGCCGAGCCGATGCCGCCGTGATGCCGGCCGTCGAACGTCAGGCTGACGGCACCTCCTGACACGCGTACCGAAGCGGCTGTGCCGTCAGGCCGATGCAGGCGGACCGTGAGCCCGCCGCCGTTGACCTGGATCGGCACCGAGCCGTGGGGCTGTCCGAGCGTGATGTCTTCGCTGCTTCCGCCTGTGTTCAGGCTGATGGACCTGACCTGGACCTCGGCGAGGTTCAGCGTCTCGCTCGTGCCGCCGGCGTTGACCGTCACGCCCCACGGCACCTTCGTGCTCAGCTGAAGGTCGAGCGTGAAGCGCTGGCTGGGAAACAGGAACCCGCCGCCGTTTTGCGAAATGCGAACCTCGCCGCTCGACCGGTCGAGGCTGACGCTCGGCTTTCGCCCCGAATAGTTGATGTGGGCCCGATAGAGGTCGTCGCCAAGCGAGCTGCTCCCGGTCATGGTGATGGATGCCCCGCCGACGTCGACCTCGAGCGCGGCCTGGCTCAACTCCCCAACCGGCTGAGAGGAATCGAGGGTCCCATTGCCGAGCGGCGGCCCGGCCGCGACGTAGACGGCAGCCCCAACCAGCGCGAGCAACACGATCAGCGCGGCGGCGACGGTGCTCGCCGGCGAGGGCAGGGCCGCGCGCCTGACGAGCAGCTCGAGGCCCAGCACGACCAGCAGCAGCGGCCAGAGGTCGGCCAGGCGATAGAGACGGTCGGCCGGGATGACGTTGGTGTTGACCAGGAGGGCGATGATCCCGAAGAGGATCAGCACCGCCGGCCACAACAGGCCGCGGTAGCTGTAGCCGCGAGCGCCCGGCGATGGCTGGCTCAACTCATGTCCGGCGGCGGACGATCAGCCACCCGCCCAGCAAGATCAGCAGCACCGGCCACACGACGTCGAACTTCAGCCAGCCCAGCAGGTTCAGGTTGTTGAGCAGGAAGTAGACCCCGACAAGGACCAGGACCAGGGGCCAGAAGTACTCCTTTCGCCACGTCATGGCTGGCCCGATTGTGACAGGACCCGCGAGACCGGCGTCAGACCGGAGCGACCACCGTGAAGAGGTCCGGGCGCTCCTTTTGCGCCGCGGCGATCAGCTCCGCGCCCGCCACCGTGGCCTGCACGCCGCGAGCGTCGACGAGGTAGCTCTTGGCCACTCGTTTGAGGTCCGCGCCGGTGACCTGGAGCAGGCGCTGCTTGAACCTCTCGCGCTCCTCGCGAGTAAACCCGGTAAGGCGGTTCACCGCCTCACGGCGGCCTTTGATGTCAGGCGACTCCAGTGGATCGACGTCCCCGCACGAGCCGAGGATGGCCTCCTTGAGAGGCTCGGGCTCGATCGGCGACTCGACCACCCAGACGGCGGCCTGGTCGTACACCTCGTAAGTCCGCACGATGTTGGGATCGCGATACGAACCGAAGTAGAACATCCCCGCCCCTGTGCTCGCCTGCGCGAAGCCGCCATAGGCGCCGCCCTTCTCGCGAAGCTCTTTGTGCAGGAAGTTGTCCCGCAGGTAGTTGGCCAGCACCAGCAGCACCGGCGCGTCAGCGTGCGTGTAGCGGACCGTCTTGAAGCCGCGCACGTTGAAGGCGACGGGCACGGGCGCCGCGCGCGCCTCCGGCGCCGGATCGAGCGGGTCGGGCTTCGGGGCGTGGCCGTCCGCGCGCGTGGATGGAAGTTCTGCGATCAGCGCCGCGAGCAGGTCGCGGATCGTGCCGATCATCCCCTCTTCACAAGTCACCACGACCTGCAGCGAGTCCTTTCGAAACAAACTTGTGCGGATCCCATCGAGGCTTCCGATCAGGCCGCCGAGGTCGCCCTCGTCCAGCAGCGCGAGCTCGCGGATCTTGTGCAGCATCTCGATGCCCTGGAGCCGCTCGTTGAGGGCTCCTTCGGAGCTTAGCTTCGCCTGCGCCAGGAGGATCGCGAACTGGAAGCCGAGGTTGGCGATGGAGCTTTCGAGCCGGGTGGCGCTTTCTGCGATCACCTCTTTCAGCCGGCCGGGATCGATCTCGAGCCGGACGATCAGGTCCGTCAGGAGCTCGATGAAGGGCGCGGCGTTGCGGTCGAGCGCCTTGCCCGAGACCATGAAGGACTCGACGAAGTCCTCCCGCGCAGCCACCGACTGGACTTGCGGCGCCGCGCCGATTCCGCCCGTGTGCGCGGCGATGCGCTGCGCAACCTGGACGTAGTCCTGGCCAGCCGCCCCCGATTGGGTGAAGACGCGACCGAAAAGAGGCAGCAGCTGCTGTTGCTCGGGGGTCAGGACGGAGAAGTCGACCCTCAGGTCCACGTAGGTGACCCCGTTGGTGGGCATCGGATAGAAATCGACGGCGACGCCGTCGATATCGACATGGCGACTCTCGACCGGGTCGAACTTCATCGGGATGTCGCCCAGCTCGAGCGTGGGCAGAACGGAGAGGTCCTGCTTCGCGTCCTGCTCAGCTTTGAGGCGCAAGGCGTCGTCGACGATCCTCTGCCGGTCCACCTCGGTCAGCGAAGCCTCCGCTGCGGCGAGCCTCTCCAGCTCCGTGCGGCGCTTGCGCTCGTCGAGCTCGCGGTCGGGGACGATCGTGATCAGCGCGCGGTGCATGTTGTCGAGCAGCTCGGCGCGAATGACGTTCTCGAACCAGCGGCCTTCACGCCGCTCGTGCTCCAGGCGCGCGAGGTCGGCGTCGAAGTTGAGGGCGCTGTACGGATCGCCGCCGTAGTTGTAGGACGCGACCATGTTGAAGAGCACCTTGAGCGCGTAGGGGAAGCCGGCGTTGGAGCGTTCGCGCTTCTCGAACTCAAGGCGATGGATGACGGCGTCGACCTGTGCCGGGTCCAGGCCTTCGTCCGCAAGCTGCCCCAGCGTGTCGAGCACGAGCTGCTCGACCTTGTGCGCATCCTCGTCGCGGATGTCCTTGAGGCCGGCCCCGAACACCGTCTCGCGGTAGTCGTCCTGCAGCCCGGAGCCGTCGGCCATCGCGGTCCCAAGCTTGGAGTCGATCAGCGCCTTGCGCAGCGGCGACCCGGCGTTGCCAAGCAGCACCTCGGAAAGCACCTTCATCGAAAGCAGCCGGAAGGAGTCGGCGCTTTTCACAGTCACCCAGCCCACGAGCGCCTGGGCCTTGTGGCTCAGGTCCTCGCCAGGAGGCGCGGGATAAGGCTCAGTCAGCTTCGAGGGCTTGTGAAACCGCTGAACGTCCGGGATCGAGGTGTCGATGGCAATGCGCTCGAACTGCGCAAGCGTCCTGCTTTCGATGACGTCGAGGGTGCGCTCGAGCGGCTGATCGCCGTAGGTGTAGAAGTAGGCGTTGCTCGGGTGGTAGTGGACCGCGTGGAACTCGCGAAGCTTTCGCCACGTGAGGTCGGGGATGTGCTCGGGGTCGCCACCCGAGATGAACGAGTAG
>Ga0207646_10001242_pt1 | contig 31935 bp, 21 predicted proteins | sample KBSK5502metaG_FD_184343 | JGI IMG/M metagenome (GOLD analysis project Ga0207646, IMG submission 184343) | Corn, switchgrass and miscanthus rhizosphere microbial communities from Kellogg Biological Station, Michigan, USA - KBS K5-50-2 metaG... | ecosystem: Host-associated > Plants > Roots >... | reverse complement strand
GACTCTCCGCTGCACCACGAACGTGCTGTCCGGAAGCATTCCGTTGACGTTGACCTCAACCTGGACGTCGAATGTCGGCCTGTCCTTGGCTGTGCGCGAGACGAGCACGTAGCCCGTGCCCTGCCCGCTAATCGCGGTCAGCTGGCTCCGGGTTCCGGGCTCTGCTCGCGCGAGACCCACGAACGCTGCGGCAACCGCGACGGCGAAGCCTGCGATTACGAACCTGCGCATGAGAACCTTCCTCTCCGCTGGCACCGAGCCCCGGCAGGGCGGCGTGCGATGAGGTGTCACGCGGCACACGCAATTCTGCTCCCTCGCGCGATTAGTTACAAGAGCACTCTGGCGTCACCCGCTCTTGGTTTGTCGCTCAATCTGTCGTGATCTCTCGATCGAGATACGCTCGCCGTACCGTCCGGCCCCCGGAACGGAGGAGAGATGTTCAGGTACAGGCTCCACTCGCCGGACGGGGACGACCTCGGAGAGGCGACCTACGCGCAGATGATCCGCCTCGGCGACGAGATCCACCTCGGCGCCGGCCAACGGTTCCGCGTGCTCGACGTTGTCCCGTTCGAGGAGGAGGACGAGTTGCGAGGATGCTGGCGGGGACTGCGGCGAGATGCCCACCAAGCCGTTATAAATCGATCTCCGGATTTCGGCCCCCAGTCCTAGATCCGCACTCGATTACGGGGAGGTCACCTAATGAGCAGCCGACTTCGGCGTTTGCTCGTTCTCACAGCGGTACTCGCCCTTTCGCTTGGGGCATCCGGGGCAGCGGTACCCGCCGCCCCTGCAGCCAACCCGACGCAGACGAAGGTCGCCGGCATCAATGTCGACACGACAACGATTCCGCAGCTCGAAGCGTTGATGAATTCCCACCGGATCAACGCAGTCGAGCTGACGAACTTCTATCTGCGACGCATCCGTCAATTCAATCCACTGCTGCATGCGGTCATCACGGTCAGTTCGACCGCCCGCAGCGACGCGCTTGCGGCCGACCGGGCGCGGCGCAGCGGCGATGATCGTCCGCTGCTCGGGATCCCGATCATCGTCAAGGACAACATCGACACCACCGGTATGCCGACCACAGCCGGCTCTTGGGCGCTTGCCGGGAGCATGCCGAGCGACGCATTCATCGTGCAGCGGTTGAAGGCCGCCGGCGCGATCATCATCGCGAAGGCCAACCTGTCCGAATGGGCCAACTTCCGCTCCGGCCCGTCGTCGAGCGGTTGGAGCGGCATCGGCGGCCAGACGAACATGCCGTATGTGCTCGACCGCAACCCCTGCGGCTCGAGCTCGGGCTCGGGCGTTGGCGCGGCCGCCGATCTCGCGGTCGCAGCCGTCGGCACGGAGACGGACGGCTCGATCGTCTGCCCCTCCGGCGCCAACGGCGACGTCGGAATCAAGCCGACCCTTGGGCTGTGGAGCCGCGCAGGCGTGGTCCCGATCAGCGCCAACCAGGACACGGCCGGCCCGATCGCCCGCAACGTGACCGACGCTGCCGTCCTCCTTGGCGCCGCTACCGGTGTTGACCCGAGCGACCCGGCAACTGCGGCTCAGGCGGGCCATGCATTCAGCAACTACACGCAGTTCCTCAACAGCCATGCCCTGCAAGGCGCTCGCATCGGCGTCTGGCGCGGCGGCACCTTCGATCCGCTGCTCGTGGGGCCGGTCGTCGATCCGATCCTCGCCAGCGTGAAGTCGGCGCTGCAGGCTCAGGGTGCGACCGTGGTCGATCCGACCGACATCGACCTGTCGGCGGCCGGAAACGAGTTCGGGGCGCTCCTGTGCGAGTTCAAGACCGACATTGCGACGTACCTTCAGACCTACGTGCACGGCACGAACCCCGTCTCGGGTGCGCCGTATCCGCAAACGCTGGCTGACTTGATCTCCTTCGACCAGGCCCACCCGAATCTCGAGGGGCCGTGGAACGATGCGGTCTTCCAAGCAGCTGATGCGACGAACGGCCGTGACGCCGCTTGCTCCGCCCTCCGGGCGGCGACGACGCCGCCGGTTCAGGCGGCAAACAATTCGCTCATGGCCGCCAACCACCTCGACGCGATCATCGCCCTGACGAACGGCCCCGCCTGGCCGAACAACTCCGATCCGAACGAGGGGGATCTCAACGGTCACTTTGAGTTCTTCGTAGGCTCGTCGACGGCCGCCGCGGTGGCCGGCTACCCGGCCATCACGGTTCCCGCTGGCCACGACGAGGGACTGCCGCTCGGGATTACCTTCATGGGCGGTCGCTGGGCCGAGCCGAACCTGATCGGGTATGCGTATGACTACGAACAGGCCACGCACATCCGCGTTCCACCGCAGTTCGTCCCGACGATCGGTGACGCGCTCTTCCCCGGCGTCCCGAACCCGTGGATCCGGCACGCGAGTCAGCGTCAGCGCGATCTAACAGCCCCAAGCACGAAGCCCGGCTGGCCTGGCCGGGCTTCGTGCTGCCGACTCGCGGCTTGAGAAGCCACCGGCGGCCGAGACCTTGCGCGGGTTCGATCCGCCCGGCTCGTGATCGTTGGGCAGGTGCTCGGCCTACCCTCGGCTGGCCAGCCGAACCTGGCGCGAGCGCGTCCTGGACATGAGATTGCGGCACCACGATGGGCCGGGGTCGGGGTCGCCGCGACGCCATGCTCGTAGGCTGGGTTTGGCTGGAACTGGGGCATTGACACCCGGCGCGGCACCTGCACAGCGGTGACCGCGCGAAATGTCGCGATTCGGTCAAGGCGCAGCCGCCGGTCCGGGCCGTGGCAACCTGTTGATGGCTGAGCTACGGTCGTGCTGTGGCCGACGCCGGACTGGCTGCCGGAAGCGAGCTGACTCAGGTTCTGCTCGCCGCTGCGCAGCGGCTGGCAGAGTCGATTGACCCGGAGCACGTCTACGACAGCTTCCACGAACTGTTGGAGGAGGTCGTCCCACATGACGGCGTCGTTGTGTCGTCGTTCGCCGCCGACGAAGGGCTCATCCGCTGCGAGTACGCGTGGGTCGAAGGTGCGCGTGTCGATGAATCGATGCTGCCGCCGCTGCCGCTGAATCGGGAGGGTGGTGGGATGCAGAGCCGCGTGATCGTCACAGGCGAGCCGCTGCTCGAAAACGACGTTGCGGATCGTGTGCAGCAGCCCGGCGGGACGTACTACAACGTTGACCGCGAGGGCAGGGTCGAGAGGATCCCGGACGCTGGGCCGGCCCGCACGAGCGCGGCGATGATGGTTCCGGTGAAGCAGGGCGGCGCTGTCGTCGGGGTCGTGCAGTTGATGCGCGATCGTGGTCTGTACACGCAACGCGACCTCGAGCTTTTCAGCGCCCTCGTCGGCCTTATGCACGCCGCGGTTCGCAACGCGCGTCTTCAGCTCGAGCGCGCTACCCTCGAGGCGGTCGCGGCTGCTGAGCGTGCGCGTGCGGATGAGCGGGAGCGCGCGGCTCGTCTGCTCGACCTGGTAGGCGACGGGATCATTCTCGTTGGTCGTGACGGGGTGATTGCTTTCTCCAACGGTGCGGCGGACGCGGTGAGCGGTGTGGCGCTGGGAGGGCGGCACGCGGCCGAGGTGTTCGGGGGTTGGGAGTCGGTTGCGGCGACTGTCCCGATTGCCCGTGAAGTCGGCGCGGCGACGACGGCGACGCTTCCTGTCTCGGTGTATGAGCGTGAGCTCTGGCTCTCATTCGTGGCGGTCGAGAGCGCGGAGGGTGTTGTGTATGCCTTCCGGGATCTTACGAGCGAACGCCTGCTCGACGAAGAGAAGCGCGATTTCGTGGCGACCATCTCCCACGAGCTGCGCACGCCGATGACGGGGGTGTACGGCGCTGCCCAGACTCTGTTGCGCACGGACATCGAGTTGGCTGCATCGCAGCACCGTGCACTTCTCGAACTTATTGCCAGCCAGGCGGAGCGGCTCAGTCAGATTGTCGACGATCTCCTTCTCGCGACAAGTATCGATCACGATCGACTGCGGATCTCGCGGGAGCCGGTCGACATCGGCGAGCTCGTGAGGCGGACTCTTGAGGTGCTGGAGGGGCCTGATGTCGAAGTTGATGTTCCCGGCCAGCCTTACGTGGTCGGCGACCGTGACCGGATCCAACAGATCCTCGTCAATCTTCTTGACAACGCCTTCAAGTACGGCCAGCCGCCGGTGCGGATAGTCGTCACGCCGGCCCGCGATGCTCAGGAGATCGTCGTGAGCGACGTGGGTGCCGGTATCCCGCGCGAGGAGCGGGAGCGAATCTTCGAAAAGTTCTATCGCAGCGATCCGACGTTGTCTCGCGCGCCAGGCGGCACCGGCCTCGGGTTGTACATCGCCCGCGAGCTGGCAGAACGAATGGGTGGGATGCTCGAGGTTCGATCAGCTCACGGCACCGACTTCGTGCTCACGTTGCCGCGCGCTTAGCTCGCAAGGATCCACTGGCCTGGAGCACTGCTCGGTGCCGATCTCACTCCCCGGCCGACGGGGGCACCACTCGCTCCAAAGGCGGGGGTCGATTGGCCTGGCCGGCTCAGGTTGGAAACCTGGGTCAGGCGAGGTTCGCCTTGCCTCGATGCCAGACACTTGCGTAGCTGGGGGGTTCAGGTCGTAGCTCGGGGTTCAGCCAGCGCTCGCAGCTGGGGTCTGAACGCATCCGCCGGCTATATCGCGGATATCCAGCTGCGGTCGAGTTCTCGCACGGAGGTGCCGCCCGCGAGGGCCAGTGCCAAGTCGACCTCGGCCATCAGGTTCTGGATGAGCGTCTCTACTCCGGTCTGTCCTCCTACCGCAAGCGCGTAGGCGTAGGGACGGCCGAGCAGAACGGCGTCTGCGCCGAGGGCGACTGCTTTGAGCACGTCGGCGGCGCAGCGGATGCCGCCGTCCATCAGGACGACCGCACTCGGCAGCGCGTCGCGCACTTCGACCAGCGCATCGAGTGCTGCGACCGCGCCGTCAACCTGTCGGCCGCCATGGTTCGAAACGATTACACCGTTTATGCCGTGATCGAGCGCGCACTGCGCGTCTTCGGCGGTGAGGACGCCCTTGACGAGCAGTGGCAGCGACGTTTCGCCGCGCAGCCAGTCGAGGTCGTCCCAGCTGAGCCCGATGTTCGGGAACGTCGCGAGCATCGCCGCTGCGGCGCTGAGCGTGTCTTCGGCAGGCGGCTTGTCGAGCCTCGATAGGAACACCGGGTCATTGAAGAACTGACCGCAGCCCTCGCCCTTGACGAACGGCAGATAGGCGAGGCGGAGATCGCGTGGACGCCAGCCGAGCACGAGTGTGTCGAGGGTGACGACAATCGCGGTGTAGCCGTTCGCCTCCGCGCGGTGCACGAAACTCGCGCAGATCTCGCGGTCGTTCACCCAATAGAGTTGGAACCAGCGCGGGCAGCCCGTCTCGGCCACCTGCTCGAGCGAATGCGTCGCGGCGCTTGAGAGCACCATCGGAACGCCGGTCGCGGTGGACGCTCTCCCGACTGCCACTTCCGCATCCGGATGCGCGATCGAGAGCACGCCGATCGGTGCGAGGAGAAACGGTGCCGACGAATGCAGGCCGAGCACGTCCACGCTGATGTCGCGCGACGCGTTTCCGGTCAGCATGCGCGGCCGTATGCGCCAGCGGTCGAACGCGACGAGGTTGGCGCGCATCGTCGATTCCGAGCCGGCGCCTCCGGCGAGGTAGCCGAAGGCGCCAGGTTCGAGCTTCTCGCGCGCCGCGCGCTCCCAATCGGCGGCCTCGATCGGCCACTCCGGGGGTGTCTGCGCGAAATAGATCGCGTTCTGGATCAGCGAGCCGGAGAAGCTCACCCGGCGATCTTATGACGGGCGTCGCAGAAGTCCAGGGCGCCTTGCAGCTGGTGTCCACACCGAGAACCCAGCGATGACTGCGAATCGAGTGATCAGAGCGCTTGGCAGCGAATGACGAGCCGACGCGCAGACGTCGGCGCTGGGGATCGTGCCTAGTCCCAGGGTCGTAAGCTGGGGGTCATCCTGTCGCGGCGCCTCCGCTCCAGCGTCTCTGTCTCTACGGGACAGTGACAGTGAACATCTCTGTTCCTGGAGGACTGCTACGCGCGACCTACCGTGAGCGCGTCCTGTTCTCCGAGGTTTTTGCGGCTTAGACTCGCCCAGTGGCGACGTGTCCTTCATGCGGCAGGGAGTTGCCGGGCGAGTTTCCGTTCTGTCCGTTCTGTGCCGCGCCGCTGAGTCAGGCAAAGTCGGCGACGGCAGAGGAGCGGAAGGTCGTCTCGGTCCTGTTCTGCGACTTGGTGGGCTTCACCGCCGCGTCGGAAGCTGCTGATCCGGAGGATGTGCGGGCGCGGATCCGGCCGTATCACCGGCGGTTGCGCGAGGAGATCGAGCGGTTTGGCGCCACGGTCGAGAAGTTCGTCGGCGATGCCGTGATGGCGGTGTTCGGCGCGCCAGTCACGCACGAGGACGACGCCGAGCGGGCCGTGCGGGCAGGCCTCCGAATACTGGAGGCGATCGAGGAGTTGAACGCCGGCGATCCCATGCTTTCGCTTCAGGTGCGGGTCGGGATAAACACCGGCGAATCCGTGGTAGCCCTCGACGCCCGACCCGAGCTCGGCGAAGGGCTGGTGACTGGCGACGTGGTGAACACCGCATCGCGGTTGCAGGGAGTTGCTCCGGTAAACGCGGTCGCGGTCTCCGAGTCGACCTACCGGGCAACCGAGCGCGTCTTCGACTGGGAGCCGCTGGAGCCGGTCAGGGTCAAGGGCAAGTCGGAGCCGCTCGCGCTCTGGCGCCCGCTGCGTGCGCAGGCCCGCCTCGGGTCTGATGTGACCCGCACGCTCACGACGCCGCTCGTCGGGCGCGAGCTCGAGAGGGCATTGCTGATCGGAACATTCGAGCGCGCGGCGCAGCAACGCTCGTGCCAGTTCGTGACGGTCGTCGGCGAGCCCGGCGTGGGCAAGAGCCGTCTCTGTGCCGAGCTGCTTACCCACGCCGACGGACAGCCGGGATTGACGCGGTGGCGTCAGGGCCGCTGTCTTCCCTACGGCGACGGGATCTCGTTCTGGGCGCTCGGCGAGATCGTGAAGTCCGAATGCGGCATCCTCGAATCGGACACGCCTGCACAAGCTGCCGCAAAGCTCGACGAGAGGATCCCAAAGAACGATCCCGAGCGCGCCTGGCTCCAGGCACGGCTCGCGCCACTCGTGGGGGCGCCCGCTGAGCCCGCCTCTCAGGAGGAGTCGTTCGCGGCTTGGCGCCGGTTCTGCGAAGCGCTCGCGGCCGAGCGGATGACCGTGCTGATCTTCGAGGACCTCCACTGGGCGGATCCGGCGTTACTCGGCTTCCTCGAGCATGTCGCCGACTGGGCCGAAGGCGTTCCGCTGTTGCTCTTGTGCACCGCGCGGCCCGAGCTCTACGAGAGACAGGCGACCTTCGGCGCCGACGCCCGCAACGCGCAGCGGATCAACCTCGCGCCGCTCACCGACATGGAGACTGCCCAGCTCGTCTCGGCCCTCCTCGAACGCGCCGTGCTGCCCGCCGAGACGCAGCAGCAGTTGCTCGAGCAGGCGGGCGGGAATCCTCTGTACGCCGAAGAGTTCGTACGGCTCCTCGCAGATCGCGGCGGCCTCGGCAACGAAGGGGAGGTGCCGGAGTCGGTCCAGGCGCTCATCGCTGCCCGCCTCGACACGTTGGCTCCCGAGCGCAAGAGCCTGCTCCAGGATGCGTCTGTGCTCGGCAAGGTGTTCTGGGCCGGCGCGCTCGCGTCGATGGCCGACCGTGACCCGGCTGAGGTCGAGCAGGCGCTGCACGAGCTCGCGCGCAAGGAGCTTGTCCGGCCGGCGCGCGCCAGCTCGATGGAGGGCGAGCGCGAATACGCCTTCTGGCACGTGCTCGTGCGGGACGTCTGCTACGGGCAGATCCCACGCGCCGCGCGGGCTGCCCGTCACGAGGCGGCAGCCGCCTGGCTCGAGGACAAGGCCGGCGGGCGGGTGGAGGATCTCGCAGACGTCCTCGCCTATCACTACGAATCGGCCCTCGAGTTGACGCAGGCCGCGGGCGGCAATGGCGCCGATCAGCTTCAGGCGCAAGCAGTGCGCTACCTGGCCATGGCTGGCGCACGGACCCTCGCTCTCGACGTCGATCGCGCAGAGCGACAACTCGCGCGCGCGCTCGAGCTCTCTCCTCGCGACGATCCGGCGCGCGCGTCGCTGCTCGAGCGCTGGGGCAACGCCGTGCAGCAGCAGGGCCGACTGGAGCAGGCGAGGGAGATACTCGGCCAGGCAATCGACCTGTACCGCGAGCAGAACGAAGCGCTCGGGCTCGGTCGTGCTCTCACCCGACTCGGCAACGTCTTGCACCGGCTCGGCGACCCACGCTGCGAGGAGGCATTCGCCGAGGCTATCGACGTGCTGGAGGTGCAACCCCCCGGGCCGGAGCTCGTGTCCGCGTATACCTACAACGCCGGTCGCGGGTTGTTCACCGACGACGTCCCGAGGGTGCTCGAGGGCGCCCAAAAGGCGCGCGCTCTCGCCGCCGAGCTGGGACTGCCCGAGCCGGCCTTTGCCCTACACATGGCCGGCTGTGCGCGAGGGGGAGAAGAGGGGCTCGAGGATCTGCGGCGCGCACTTCAGCTCGGGCTCGACCAGGGACTGGGACGCGAGACCGCAGTGATCTACGGCAACCTCTCACTCGCCGTCGCGACCTCTGAGGGTCCTCAGGCTGCACTCGACGCCCTTGCCGACGCGAACGCCTTCTGCGAGCGGCGCGGAATCGTCGACGTCGCCTTGCAGAATCGTTCGGCGATCCCGGAGCTCCTTTCCGATCTTGGCCGGACCGAGGAGGCGCTCGCCGAAGCCGACCTTGTCGCCGAACCCCTCGAGGCCAGCGGCGACATGGCCTGGATCGACCTGCGAGTGCTGCGGGTGGGGCTGCTCTGCGAACGCGGAACCCCCGAGCAGGCCGGCGAGGTCGACGAGCTGGTCGACGCGGCCCGCGAGACAGGCCTGCCGGCCTTCATCGCGATGGCGCTGGCCGCCGCCGCTCGACTGCTGCTCGCCCAGGGCCGGCCCAAGCAGGCAGACACGTTCGTGCGGGAGCTCGACGAGCTCGGCGCCGTGCCCGCGTGGCAGCTCAGGTCGCTCGTGGAGATCGCGCTCGCGCTCGACGACGCGGCGCTCGCCGAGCGGTTCGTCGGCTACGTCGAGCCAACCGAACCGGCTATTCGGCACGCCCTCACCTCGGCGCGCGCCCAGCTCAGAGAAGCAGGCGGTGATCATGCCGCAGCCGCTGGGCTCTACGAGGAAGCAGCTCGGGCCTGGGAGGAGTTCGACACGGTTCCCGGGCGCGCGTACGCCCTGCTCGGCCAGGGCCGCTGCCTCCACGCCCTCGGTGATCCCCGTGCCGAGCAACGATTCGCCGAGGCACGCGAACTGTTCGCCTCGATGGGATACCAGCCGGCCTTGGCCGAGGCCGAAGCGCTACTCCAGCAAGCCCAGGCAGCCGCGAGCTGAGAGCGTCACTGTCGTTCCGGGACAGCGACACGTGAGCAGGCGACCAACTTGCGTAGTTGGTGTCACCAGCTCCGAGACCCGCGTCGCCCCGTTTCTCACCGTTCCCCTGAGCGCGCGTTAGCCGCTTGACCAAGCCGTTTGCGGCGGCTTAGCCATGTCGTCACAGAGCGGTTCGTGGTTCGGCTCGAACACCGCCCACTTCGTGCCGGGGACGAGCGACTCCTCGATACAGAGCGCGAGCTCTCGTACCGGAATGTACTTCCGCGGACGCACGCGTTGGAGCCGTCCGTAACCCGGTGCTTGACCGGGGTTTGGGTTAGGAGTATCACTAGCTGAAAGGCGCAACGATTCGAGAGTGCGGCATCCCGCTCGGCGCGTCCCATGCAGGTATCTCTGCGAGGGAGGTCAGCGTGTCAGAGCAAGCTGTAGAGGATCCTCAGGCGGAGGTCGCGGACACCACCGTTGTCGAGCCCACGCACAACGGGGCCTCGGCGAACGGAGTCATCGGAGAGCTTCCGGTCATCGCGCTGCCGGCGCAATTCGAGTTCAACCAGGTCGACCAGGTTCATCTCGCTGGCGCCGCCGCCGTCCCGGCGCCGAAGCTCGGTGCGATCAAGGCATTCAAGGGAACCTTCGCCGGCAAGGGCTTCAACACAATCTTCCGGCCGCACGAGCCGGGAAGCGACAACGTCCTCGAGCTCAACCTCACCGAAGAGACGCTCGCCTTCTCGCCCAGCCTCGGCTCGGTTCCGAATCGCGGCATGGTTCAGGCGGACGTCTTCCTGAACGGCATCCCGTATCTGCAGACGATCAGCGACGTCACTACCGGCGTCCCTGTCGGGATCCATGCCGAACCGGGTCTATGGATGGCAGTGCCATCGACTGTTGATCCCGCAGAGGGTCAGACCTACACGAGGATGGCCTCGATCCCGCATGGGACGACGATCAACGCGCAGGGAACCGCAAAGACCATCAGCGGAGCGCCGACGATTCCCGCCGTCGACATCACGCCTTTCGTCTCGTCGAGCCACCAGAAGATCCCGTTCCCGAGCCAGAATGCGGCCGCGCCATCTCCCGATCGGATCCCGCAGAACCTCGCCGGCACGGGGATCACCCAGGCGATGCTCGACGATCCGAACTCAGTGCTCCGTCACCACATCGCAGGACAGCACATCGTGTCCACCACCGTCATCCACATCTCGACGTCGCCGCACGCACCGCTGTTCGGCGGGGGGTCCGACAACATCGCCTTCCTGCTCGGCTTCCCGGGTGCACCGCTCAATCCGAACGCGAGCGGCCAGAACGCCCAGGCCGTCGTGATGCACGCGACCTTCTGGATCGAGACGGTCGACCACACCGTTGCCGTTCCACCGATCCCTGCTCCCATCAAGGCAGCCGGAGAGGCGCTCGAGGTGAAGCCGGAAGCCCAGGCGGCCGGGGCACCCCTTCCCACGTTCGCGATCCAGCCACCGCATCCGGATACGACGCACCCGATCACGGTGCAGTCGAAGCAGATCCAGTACTCCCAGACCGTGATCCTCAACTTCAACGGCCTTTCCTGGCCACACGTCTCGGTCGCGACCCTTGTCCCGGCCCACCCGATCGCCGTCGCCCACACGGCGTAAGACCCTGCGCGTCAGGTCGACCGGACAAGGGGAGCCGGTCGACCTGACGCGCGACTGACCACAACAACGATGTCCGTCGGCTCACTCACAACCATCGCCGCAGCCCGTGACGACCTCCGCCAAACAGCGCCGTCAGGCTCACGCGTCTCGAAAGGTGCGATCGGAAAGGTTCCTGCACACCATGTAGAGGCTGGACAAAGCGCCGGCGTAGCGGACGTCCTCGCCAAGCAACTGCCCACAGAGCTCGTCGCGCCGTATACCGCTCTGACCGCGGTCATCGTCGGAGCCATCGCTAGTCCGACACCGAACAGTCCGCACCCTGATCAGCTGATCGCGTGGCGCTGGACAGCTTTCGGAGTACTTGTCGCGAGCGTGATCCTGCTCGTCTGGTTCGGGAAGCAACAGAAGACCGGAAGATGGAGCTTTCCTCTCGCCGCGGTCACATCCGGGGTGGTTGCGGCCGTCGTCTGGGCCTGCATGATGCCAGCCTCGCCGATCAGCCCCTATCTGCACAGCGAACACGCCCAGGTACTCGTCCCGCTCTTCATCGCCGTCGCCGGAGTCGTCGCAGCTGCACTCAGCGCCTCACTCCTCGTCTCGCCCACGCGTCAACGTGGCGGCGGCGCGGCCCAAAAAGCAGCGGCAGACAGTTCGGTTGCCCCCACGAGTCGATGAGCGCGACCGCATCGCCACCGTCCCCCACACAGATCGGAGGCAGTAAAGAGTGAGCGAGAACCAGCAGTACGGGCTCGGCCGTGTGCCGAGCACCCCGGACGACCGGGACTACGACCTGGCGGACTACCTGCCGGGCACGAGCAAGACCGCGGCCGACCCCGCGGCCCTCGCGACCGAGGCGATCGCGGAGCTGAAGCTGACGACGCGCAGCTACGAGTTCTACGCGTCGAAGGGCGAGACGCCCGGCCCCACGACGCACTGGGGCAAGGCCCTGGCGCTCCTGGAGCAGATCGCGGGCGTGACGCCTCCCCCTCCTTCCCCGCCGCCTAGCGGCACGGAGAACCCGTGGAAGAACCCCGATGCGACCCTCAACCAGGGCCAATATGGCACCTGCGTCGGCAACGGCTGGTCGCAGTGGGCGAACACCGACCCTGTGAACGACAACTACGACGAGGGACCCTTCGGCGTCGAAGGCGCGGCCACGAACGGCGGACCCCACGCGCGCGCTGTGTACTACGAGGCCACCGTCATCGACGGCTCGCCGGACGACCCGGATGCGCCGGGCGGCGGCGAGCAGGGTTCGCAGGTGCGCTCCGGCGCCAAGGCGATGCAGAACCGCGGGCGCCTCCAGACGTACGCCTTCGCCTCGACCCTGGACGACGCGCTGACGTTCCTCGCCACGAAGGGCCCGGTGGTCGTGGGCTCCGACTGGATGCACGACATGTTCAACCCGGACGCAAACGGCCTAGTCACACCGACCGGCGGCGTCGCGGGAGGGCACTGCTTCCTCATGATCGGCTACGACGCCTCGACCGGCCTGATCGAGTTCCTGAACTCGTGGGGCTCGTCGTGGGGTGTCGGCGGCCGCTTCTTCATGCAGAAGGCCGACTTCAACCAGCTGTTCACGAGCCGCGGCGAGCTGTGCGCCGCCGTCGAGCTTGCGTAGACCCCGCGGATGATCCGCTCCCGAGGGGCCGTCCGGCCCCCTCGGGAGCTTGCGGGCGCCTTCCAGCATCACCAGTTTCGTAAGAGGGTATCGGCCGTATTCTCCGGGGTCGTGTCGTCACGGACGAAAGGATCATGGGCATGAAGATCACAGTTCTCGGAACAGGGATGGTCGGGCGAGCGCTGGCGGGGCGGTTGGCGGAACTTCGTCACGACGTCGTGGTCGGGACGCGTGACGTCGAGGAGACGCTCGGACGCACCGACTCGGATGTGATGGGGAACCCGCCCTACGCCGAGTGGCAGCAGACGCACCAAGCGGTGACGCTACTGCCGTTCGCCGAGGCGGGAAGCCACAGGGAGCTGATCGTGAACGCGACCAACGGTGGCGGGTCGCTGGCGGCGCTCGAGGCGGTGGGCGCAGCCAACCTGTCCGGGAAGGTGATCATTGACGTCGCGAATCCACTCGACTTCTCACAGGGAAGGCCACCGATCCTCTCGGTCAGCAACACCGACAGCCTCGGTGAGCAGATCCAACGCGCCTACCCCGAGGCGCGCGTGGTGAAGACGCTGAACACAATGAGCGCGCACGTGATGGTCGACCCCGCTCGGGTACCCGGCAGTCACGGCGTCTTCGTCGCCGGTGACGATCCGAGCGCGAAGTCGACAGTCAAGAGCCTGCTCGGCGAGCTCGGGTGGCCCGACGAGCAGATCATCGACCTCGGCGGCATTCGGGCCGCACGCGGCACAGAGATGTATCTGCCGCTCTGGCTGTCGCTTTGGGGTGCGGTGGGCGGCGGTGACTTCAACATCGTCGTCGCGCGCAACTAGCCGCGGCGACCGCACGAACGTGCGGCTCTACGCACTCGAACGGGACGACTTCCTCGTCGAGCTCAGGGGGCATCTGCTGGCCCAGACACTCGCGCAAGGCCGCCCTCGGAACGTCTCGCCGAGCTCGAGTCGCTCCGGGCCTCACGTGCACCTACGTCGGCGGGGTAGGTCAGTCTCGGCGCCTGGCCTGGTTGGCACTGATCAGAGTTGGGTAGGGTCGGTCTGTGGCCGGAGTGACCACCGTCCCGGACGATGCGGCGCTGCGCAACCTCGTCTCGAAGGTCGACCACATCGTCGTTCTGATGATGGAGAACCGGTCGTTCGACCACATGCTCGGCTACCTCACGATCGACGGAGGCCGCGCCGATGTGGAGGGTCTACACAAGGGACTCTCCAATAAGGCGAACGGCAAGAACTGGCCGGTACACAAAGCGGCAAGGACTTCGCTCGTCAAGGCGCAGGATCCACGGCACGGGCACGTCGACGTCGAGAAGCAGATCGCTGACGGCGCGATGAGCGGTTTCGCCGAGAATTACTGGTCGACGCGGGGGAAGCCGCCGCTAAAGGGCGACAGCCCTGGAACGGTGATGGCCTACCACACGGCCGCCCAGCTTCCGGTCTACGACTACTTCGCGGCCAACTTCTGCATCTGCGACCAGTGGTTCTGCTCGGTGCCGGGCGAGACGATGCCGAACCGCTGCTATGCGGTGGCCGGCACCTCCGGCGGCCGGTTGGAGGCGCTGAGTCCACCTCGGCCCTACGACCTGAAGTCGTTCTGTCGTCAGCTGGACGCGGTGAAGCCGAAGGCCGTGCCGTGGGTGTGGTTCTCGCACGACTACGTGCCGATGCTCTGGATCATCGACCCGAAATACGCGGCCGGGTCGATCCCACGGTACTTCGACAAGAGCGACGTGCTCGGCCACGCGAGCTTCATTGAGCGCGCGGCGAAGGGGCAGCTGCCGGCGGTCTCGTGGATCGATCCCAACTTCATCGACCTCACCTTTGGGCCGGCGGGCTCGAACGACGATCATCCGCCGTCCGACCTGCACGCGGGCCAGAAGCTCGCGCTCGCGCTGTTCGACGCCGTCGTGCAGGGGCCGTTGTGGGAGAAGACGATGGTGATCGTCACCTACGACGAGCACGGCGGCTTCTACGACCACGTGCCGCCTCCCGCCTGCAAGGACGACTCTCCGCAGCTCCGCTCTCTCGGGCCGCGCGTTCCGGCGTTCGTGATCTCGCCGTGGGTGGGCGCCGGCTCGGTCTCGTCGACGATCTACGACCACACGTCGATCATCAAGACGATCCTCGCCCGCTTCTGCCGCAAGGCGAACGGGACGGTGCCGGACATGGGCGCACGCGTGCGGGCCGCGCACCACCTCGGCGGCGTGCTGACCGAGCCGAGCGCGCGGCCCGCAATCCGGCGCTCCTCCTACAAGAAGCTGATCACCCAGACCCAGAGCTGGGGCGACAAGCTCGCGGCACACCAAACCATCCCCAGCCGAGCATCACTGCAGGCGGAGGCAAGCGTGACTGACTTCCAGCAAGAGTTCCTTGCGCTTCGCCAGGCGGTTCTCGCGCACCGCTCACCGGACGTCGGCGTGCCGCCCCCCAGTTAAAGCCCCGAGGCGTCGCGCAGGCGACCCGCTCCGCGGTATCCCAGGCGCCTTTCCGGCCGGCGGCAGAGGTCGTCGCTGGGGGTCGGTCGCTCGATGGCCCACGCTGCTGCAGCGCAGGCTCCAACCGCTACCTATTACCGCCAAGCACCCGGCGTGATGGAGGCGAACGGACAGCTAGCGGACGGACGGCAACTAGGACCGATTGATCCGGATGAGCGTTCCGATTGAAGGGTCTGGTAGAGCTGAAGGGTCTTGACAGCGGTTGCGGGTGCGTGTGTCCCAGACCGCGGTCGGCAACGCGCCGGCGGGGGGTTTGCTCACGCCTGCGGTGTAGCCGTGCGCTCGCGCTTGGCCCGCGATGCCAGCGTTTGCCGCTTCGATGCTGACAGTTCGACCTTCCTGAGCCGAATCGACTGGGGTGTGACCTCGACCGCCTCGTCGTCGCGGATGAACTCGAGCGCCAGCTCGAGCGACAGTGGTCGCGGGGGAATCAGGCGCACGAGCTCGTCGCCGGACGCGGCGCGCATGTTCGTCAGCTTCTTCGGCTTCGACGCGTTCACGTCGAGATCGTTGTCCCGCGAGTTCTCGCCAACGACCATCCCCTCGTACAACTCGTCGCCGGGCGCGATGAACAGCGACCCGCGCTCCTGCAGGTTGGCGATCGCAAACCCGGTCGCCTGACCGCGCCGGTCGGCGACGAGGCTGCCGCTCGGCCGCGTGCGCAGCTCGCCGTGCCACGGCTCCCACGCCTCGAACACGTGGTGCAGGATCCCGGTGCCCCGCGACTCGGTGAGAAATTCCGTGCGAAAGCCGATCAAGGCGCGTGCGGGCACGAGGTACTCCATGCGTGCCCAGCCGGTGCCGTGATTCACCATCTCCTGCAGCCTGCCCTTGCGGAGCGCGAGCAGTTGCGTGACGACACCGATGAACTCCTCCGGAATGTCGATTGCGACACGCTCGACCGGTTCGAGCCGTTTGCCGTCGACCTCCTTCGTCAACACCTCCGGTTTGCCGACCGTCAGCTCGAACCCTTCGCGGCGCATCAGCTCGACGAGGATTGCGAGCTGCAACTCGCCGCGTCCTTGTACTTCCCAGGCATCGGGGCGCGCCGTCGGCAGCACGCGCAACGAGACATTGCCGACGAGCTCGGCGTCGAGGCGTTGCTTCACCTGGCTCGCGGTCAAGCGCGTCCCCTCGGTGCCGGCGAGCGGGCTCGTGTTGATTCCGATCGTCACCGACAAGCTCGGCTCGTCGACGGTCGTCACCGGCAGCGGCTGCGCATTGTCGGGGTCGGCGATCGTCTCGCCGATCGTCACCTCGGGCAGTCCGGCGAGCGCGACAATCTCGCCAGGACCGGCCTCGTCGGCGGGAACGCGGTCGAGTGCCTCGGTGATGTACAGCTCGGTCACGCGCGCCTGCTGGATCGTCCCGTCTGAACGGCACCACGCAATCGGCGCACCTTTGCGCAACGTGCCGTGGCGAATCCGTAACAGCGCGAGCCGGCCGACGTACGGGCTCGCGTCGAGATTCGTGACCAGCGCCTGCAGCGGATGCTCTGGGTCGTAGCTCGGCGCCGGAATCGCGTCGAGCAGCGTCGTGAACAGCGGGCCGAGATCAGGCGCGAGCTCGTCCGCGGCGAGTCCCGCGCGACCCGCGCGCGCGTTCGCGTACACGATCGGAAAGTCGATCTGCGAACTCTCCGCGTCGAGATCGAGGAACAACTCGTAGACCTCGTCTACGACCTCGGTCGGCCGCGCGTCGCTGCGATCGACCTTGTTGATCACGAGCACAACCGGCAACTTCAGCTCCAACGCCTTACGCAGGACGAACCGCGTCTGCGGCAGCGGCCCCTCGGACGCGTCGACGAGCAGCAGCACGCCGTCCACCATCGTCAACGCTCGCTCGACCTCGCCGCCGAAGTCGGCGTGGCCCGGCGTGTCGACGATGTTGATCCTCGTATCGCCGAGCGACACAGCCGTGTTCTTGGCGAGGATCGTGATGCCCTTCTCGCGCTCGAGATCCATCGAGTCCAGCACACGCTCCGCGACGTCCTGGTTCTCTCGGAATGAGCCGGACTGCCAGAGCATCGCGTCTACCAGCGTCGTCTTCCCATGGTCGACGTGTGCGATGATCGCGACGTTGCGCAGGTCGTTGCGACGAGCGAGCACGACTAGCGCCTGTGACGCTGAGAGCGAGGGGCCTGCATAAGAAGGTGCGAGCGCCGAACCGGCGGCCGCACGCCCACCGTAGCAGCCACTTTCGCTCCAACGGTCGCTGCGGATTCGACCCGAGGCACGCCGGGCTGACGGTCGTCGTGGGTTCACGACTGAGTCCGTTGGGGTCGTCCGACCGTTGCCGCTAACCTGTGTCTAGGGATGGCAGTTGGGCTGTCCCGTGAGATTCAGGTTCTCGTTCCTCCCCTTGGATTCGAGCTCTTGGTTTCTCGAATCCGAAGTAAGGAGTCGAACAGATATGTCCAAGACGTTTGCCGCGCTCGGCGTGAGCCCGGAGGTCGAGCACGTGCTCGCCGCCCGCGGCATCACCGAGCCGTTCCGTATCCAGACCCTCGTAGTCCCCGACGCGCTTGCCGGCCGCGACATCCTCGGCCAGGCGCCGACCGGATCCGGCAAGACGCTCGCCTTCGGGCTGCCGCTCGTCGAGCGGCTCTCGGCAGGGGAGAAGGCTCCGGCTGCGCTCGTCCTTGTCCCGACACGGGAGCTCGCGCTTCAGGTGACGGAGGAACTGACCCTCCTAGCCGCCCCGCGCGGCATCCGCGTCGCGGCCGCTTACGGCGGTGCGCCCGTCGCCTCGCAGGCGAAGCGGCTCCGCGGCGCGCACGTCGTCGTCGCCACTCCCGGCCGGCTCAACGACTTCGCCCGCCGCCGCCTCATCTCCCTCGCCGCGATCCGGATCCTCGTCCTCGACGAGGCTGACCGCATGCTTGACATGGGCTTCCGCCCGCAGGTGGACCAGATCGTCCGCCTGCTGCCGGCGCGTCGTCAAACCATGCTCTTTTCGGCGACGCTCGACGGCGAGGTCGGCATGCTCGCCCGCGCGTACACACTGAACCCGTCGCGCTTCGAGGCAGAACACCCGTCGCAGCACTCCGACGGTGAGGTTGAGCACCGCTTCGTCGCCGTCAGCGCCGCCGACAAGGTCGACCGTCTCGTCGAGCTACTCCAGGCTGATCCGGGACTGTCGCTCGTCTTCGTCCGAACGAAGCGCGGCGCCGACCGTCTCGCACACAAGCTGCGCGGACAAGGCATCGATAACGCCGTGATGCACGGCGACATGACCCAACGCGCCCGCGAGCGCTCCCTCCGGGGCTTCCGCTCGGGAAAGGTGACGACGCTCGTCGCCACAGATGTCGCCGCCCGCGGGCTCGACCTCGAGGCCATCGCCCACGTCATCAACTACGACCCGCCGGAGGACACGAAGGGTTACGTCCACCGCGTCGGCCGCACCGGCCGCGCAGGACGCACCGGCCAAGGGACGACCCTCGTCCTCCCGGACCAGCAAGCCGACGTCAGCCGCGTCGCGAACCTGCTCGGCCACCGCGAGCAGTTCGAAAGCGCAGGGATGAAGACCGCCAGCAAGCGTCTCCTCTACACGAGCCGCCGCGGTCGCCGCTCTCGCTGGTAGACGCGTTGCACCGGCTGCATGCCGACTATCTGAACCGGATCGGCCTGGCCCGTTCCTCACGGTGGCCGTCGTCTTCGACTTCGCGACCTCAGCCAAACGTGAAGACGTATGCCTCGACTCCCGGTACGCCGAACTCGATGTCGAAGGTGCAGTCGCCGATCGGGCCTTGCGCACGGATCAGCTGGTACACGCGGGGCTCGGTAACGGTGCCGCGGCCGGCGTCGTCGACGTCGAGGCCCACGGCGACGCCGGGCGGTCTTCCGTCGACGCGCACCTGAAACGGCACGGATGCGCCTTCCTCCCGGACGCGCAGGACGAGGTTCACATCGCGGGCGTGGAAGCGGAACGCGATCCTGCCGCCCGGCCCGTTCGACACGCACGCCCCCGGCTCGATCGTCCACTCCCCGGCCAGAGCCCACTGGTTGAGCCCCATCGACTCCGGCAGTGAGTAGTTGCGTGCTTCGTCGAGCCCAGCCCCACCAGGAGAGGCGAAGCTGCGCCCCTGCTCATAGCCGAGGTACGTCTCCGGCGATTGCAGGTTCGCCCAGTCCGCCTGAGCCTCGAACCCTTCGGCACTCACGGAGACGAGGTCGTCGCCAACCGTCTCGATGTCCGCCTCGCGGAGCAGCATCTGGATCGCCCGCTCGCACTCGTCGTAGTCGCCCTCGCCGAAGTGGTGGTAGCGGATCCTTCCTTGCGCGTCCGCGAGGTAGACGGCCGGCCAATATCGGTTGCCGAAGTCCCGCCAGACTCCGTAATCGCTGTCGAGCGCGATGGGATATTCGACGCGCAGCTCGTTCGTGGCCCGGCGGACGTTGTCTGCATCGTGCTCGAACCAGAACTCAGGCGTGTGGACGCCGACCACCACCAGGCCGCTCTCGCGATACCTCTCGTACCACGCGCGCACCCAGGCGAGCGTTCGCAGCCAATTGATGCAGGTATACGTCCAGAACTCAGTGAGGACCACCTTCCCGCGTAGCTCGTTGGACGTGAGCGGCGCCGAGTTGAGCCAGCCGGTCGCGCTGTCGAAGCCGGGTAGGCGGCCTTCGCTCGGTAGCGGAGTGACCCCGGGATGTCGGCTCGCCCCGAAGAAGCTCACGTTCGGCCTGAGGCGACGGTCGCTTCGAGCTCGGCCGTACGCAGCGGAACGTCAGCGGCGGCGTACGCGTCGGGAGCGTCGAGGGTCTCCGCCTCGAGGAGTGCATGCGCAAGGTTGTCAAGCTGCTCGCGGTGCTCCGTGAGCACTTGCGTAACCTCGGCGTGCGCGTCCTCGACGATCCGATGGACCTCTTCGTCGACCAGCGACTGTGTTTGAGGCGAGTGCTCGCTCGTGCCGGGAAACGGCGGTTGCTGTCCGTCTCCAGGGAGGATGGTGATCGGGCCGACCTTCTCGCTCATTCCCCAGCGTCCGACCATCTGACGGGCGATCTCGGTGAGCTGCTGGAGGTCCGACTCGGCGCCGGTGGTGACCTTGCCGTAGACGACCTCCTCGGCCACGCGGCCGCCGAGCGAGACCTTGATCTTCGCCTCGAGCTCCTCGGTCGAGTAGGAGACGCGGTCGGAGTCGGGGGTGGAGAGCGTGACCCCCAGAGCCTGCCCACGCGGGATGATCGAGACTTTGCGCACGGGGTCGGCGTCCGGCGTGAGCATCCCGACAAGCGCGTGTCCGGACTCGTGGTAGGCGGTCCGCTCGCGATCTTCGGGGCTGAGGACGATCCCGCGCGGCGCTCCTAGCAGGATCTTTTCCAACGAGTCGGTGAAGTCCGCCATCTCGACCTCGTCGTGATTTCGCCGCGCGGCGAGCAACGCTGCTTCGTTCGCCAGGTTCGCGAGGTCGGCGCCCACCATCCCCGGCGTGGTCGCGGCGAGGGCCTCGAGGTCGACGTCGTCGGCGAGCGGCAGCGTGCGCGTATGCACCTCGAGGATCTTCCGCCTACCGACCTTGTCGGGCGGCAGCACCGCGACTCGCCGGTCGAAGCGGCCAGGCCTCAACAGGGCAGGGTCGAGGATCTCAGGCCTGTTGGTGGCTCCGATCACGACCACCGCCTGGGTCGACTCGAAGCCGTCCATCTCGGTCAGGATCTGGTCGAGCGTCTGCTCACGCTCGTCGTTCGCTCCGCTGATGCTGGCCGATCCTTGGCGGGAACGGCCGATTGCGTCCAGTTCGTCGATGAAGATGATCGACGGCGCTGCCTCCTTGGCCTTGGCGAAGAGATCGCGCACCCGCGCCGCGCCGACGCCGACGATCGCCTCGATGAATTCCGAGGCGGCGATCGAGAAGAACGCCGCTTGCGCCTCGCCCGCCACCGCCCGGGCCACGAGCGTCTTGCCCGTGCCGGGCTGACCGAACAGCAGGACGCCGTGCGGGATCCGGGCCCCGAGGCGCACATAGCGGTCGGGTGTCTTCAGGAAGTCGACGATCTCCGCAAGCTCGGCCTTCGCCTCGTCGATCCCGGCCACGTCGTCGAAGGTCACCTGGATCGTCGTAGGGTCGACCCGGCGCGCCTGCGAGCGTCCGAAGTTGCCGAGCCCGCCGATCGCGCCGCCACCACGAGCCTGTGCGCGGCGCAGGATGAACCAGAACAGAGCCACGAAGAGAATCGTCGGCAGGAATGCGAGCAGAAGCTCTGAGAGCAGCGACGAGCCGGGATTCGGGTTCTGAGCGTTGACCTCGACGCCCTTGGCCTGGAGCAGCCTCGTCAGCGCGGCGCTGTCCCAGAAGGTTGGTACCTCGGTCGAGAAGAGCGTCGTCCGGGTCGGTTTGCCGTTGCCCGACGAGTAGGCGACCTTGCGCTTGAACGTTCCCTCGATCGTGTCGCCCTTGGACGAAATCGACTCCACGGTCCCGGCGTCGACCTGGTGCAGGAAGTACGGGCTGAAGGGCACCTGCACCCGCGGCTCCCCCGATGAGCGGGTCATCACGACTGAGAGCAGATTGATCGCGAGAAGTACCGCTACGAAGATCCAGAACGGACGCAACCTGTGCGGTGGAGGTGGCTTGTGCTCCTCCGGCATGCCCCGGCCGTCTGGCGCAGGCGCCACTCGCCACCGCCCCTTGTCCTGCGGCATGGGCGCGGGTGGCACTGCCTTGTTCTCCTCGTCGGAGGTCAATCCACCACCACGACACTCGTCACGCCCTCAGGCCGAGCTTCCGTTCCGGTAGGGAGCAAGGAACTCGGTCAACTCCGAGAGGAGCTGCTCGGGAGCCTGCTCGGCGACCCAGTGGCCCGAGCCTGCAAGCACCACTCCTTTCACGTCGTCGGCGACGAGCTTCATCGTCGCGGCGACCCCCTCGCCGCCGCTCTGCTCGCCTCCAATCGCGAGGACGGGCATGGTCAGCCGCCGACTCTTCCGCTGTTCGTTCTGCGCGATCATGGTCGGGAACTCGCGGTAGAGCTCAAAGCTGCCGCGGAGGGCTTCCTGGTCTGCGGCGAGGGTCTCGATGTAATAGCTCACGGCTTCCGCGGGCAGCTTCGTCGTGCCGGCCGAGGCGTCGAACTCCGCGCCGAAGAAGATCTCTTCTCGCCCTCTCACGAGCGCCTCGTTCACCTCTGCGGGAAGCTGGTTGAACGCGAGATGCCAGAGCCTCGCGTTCAGCGCGGGTGGGAGGAACAATGGTGGGGAGGGGGAGATGCCCGGGAGCGGAGCCTCGGAGACGATCAGCCGCTCGACCCGCTCCGGGTGGTCAGCCGCCAGGGCATACGCGATCGGCATCCCGGTGTCGGTTCCGTAGAGCGCGAACCGCTCGTGCCCGAGCGCGTCCATCAGCGCAGCGACGTCGTTCGCGAGGGTGACTGTGTCGTAGCCGTTCTTGGGCTTGTCCGACAGGCCGATCCCACGCTGGTCTACCGCGATGACCTCGAAATCACGCGCCAGCGTCGGCATCAGCATCCGCCACGCGTACCAGCTCTGGGGCCACCCGTGGATCAGTAGGAGCGGAGGCCCCTCGCCGCCGATGACGGCATGCAGTCGCAGCTCGCCGATGTCGACGAACCGGCTGCTGAACGTGTCGGTGAAACCCTCCGGAAGGCTCGGCACGCCGGAGACGGAGCCGCGCCCTTCCGCAACGGGCAGTTGGATGGAAGTCGAACTCATGGGATCTCCTCTCAGCGCAGTGACTTGAACGCAGCTCGCAGCTCCTCGCTGAACAGCTCCGGCTCTTCCCACGCGGCGAAGTGCCCGCCCTTGGGCGCCTCGTTGAAGTAGGCGAGGTGGTGGTACGCGTGCTTCACCCAGTGCCGCGGCGGCTGGAAGAGCTCGTCCGGGAACACCGTGTAGCCGACCGGTAGCTTGACGTGCGGGGGCGGATCCTTGAACGAGGCACCCGCAGCCTTGTTGGTTTCCCAGTACAGCCGTGAGGTGGATGCCCCGCTGCCGGTGATCCAGTACAGCGTCACGTTGTCGAGCACGTTGTCGCGGCTGAGGTTGCCCGTCTGCTCGCCCTCGAGGAACGCCTTCGAGATCTTCTCGTAGCTGTCGGGGTCGTGGTCGAGCATCCATGCGGCCAACGCGATCGGCGAATCGAGGAGCGGGTAGCCAATCGTCTGCGGGTGCTCGCCCATCTCGGAGATGTAGCCGCGCATGAAGATGCCGACGACCTTGCCGAGCTGCTCGCGCTCGTCGTGCGAGAACACGATCCGGGGGGTGAGCGGCGCCGTCAAGAGCTCCTTCGGGATCGCGTCGAGGAAGTTGAAGTGGAGGCCGAGCAGTCCCTCCGGGGCCTGGCGTCCCATCGCGTCGGTGACGCCGGCACCCTGATCTCCGCCCTGCGCGACATAGCGCGTGTACCCGAGCCGTTTCATCAGCTCCGCCCACGCCTGCCCGATTCGGGCCGAATTCCAGCCGATCTCGCTCGGCTGCGAGGAGAAGCCGTAGCCGGGGATCGATGGGATGACGACGTGGAACGCGTCCTCGGCAGCCCCGCCGTGCGCAGTCGGATCGGTGAGCGGCTCGATCACGTCGAGCATCTCGACCACCGAGCCCGGCCACCCGTGCGTGATGATCAGCGGCAGCGCGTCCGCGTGCTCGGACTTCACATGGATGAAGTGGATGCCGACCCCGTCGATCTGGGTCATGTACTGAGGCAAGGCGTTGAGCCTGTCCTCGAGCCTTGCGAAGTCGTAGTCCTCGGCCCAGTAGCGCGCGAGCTCCCGCAGGAACGCGAGCTGCACGCCCTGCGAGGCGTCCTCGACAAGCTCGGCCGTGGGCCATCGCATCGCCTCGATTCGGCGACGCAGATCGTCGATCTCATCCTGCGAGATCTCGACGGTGAACGCCGCGATTTCGGTACCGGTGTCGACCGTGGTGCTCATCATGACCTCCCCTCACGCAGCGAACTGAACGCCGCGCGGATCTCTTGGCTGAACAGCTCCGGCTCTTCCCAGGCGGCGAAGTGGCCGCCCTGGTCGACCTCGTTGAAGTAGATGACGTTGGGATACGCCGTCTCGACCCAGCTGCGCGGCGTTCGCCAGATCTCACCGGGGAACGTCGTGAATCCGACCGGCAGCGAGACCGGCGGCGGCGGCGCGGGTGCGGCGGTGTCCTGGGGATAGTTCGGGCCACCCTCCCAGTAGGAGCGCGCGGCCGATTCCCCGGTCCCCGTCAGCCAGTACAGCGTGATGTTGTCGAGGATGTGGTCTCGCGTGAGGTTGCCGGACGGCTTGTCGTCCACGAAGGCGCTGGCGATCTTGTAGTAGGCGTCCGTGTCGTGGTCGGCCAACCACGTCGCGAGCGCGATCGGCGAGTCGAGCAGTGCGTAGCCGATCGTCTGCGGCCGCGTCGCTTGCTCGAGGAAGTAGCCGAAGCCGCCCGCCTTGAAGACGTCGATCGCAGCGCGGGCAGCCTTCTCCTCTTCGGTTTCCTCCGGCATCGTGGCTCCTGCCAACGCCGGGAAGAACAGATTGGTGTGGATGCCGATCAGACCATCCGGCGCCTGCAGCGCCATGCCGTGGGTGACCGCCGCGCCCACATCTCCGCCCTGCGCGACGTAATGGTCGTAGCCGAGGCGGTGCATCAGCTCAGCCCATGCCTTCGCGACCCGGATCGGAGGGATCCAGCCGATCTCGGTGGGCTTGCTCGAGAGGCCGTAGCCGGGCAAAGATGGAATCACGAGGTCGAACGCGTCCCCCGCCTTTCCGCCGTGGGCAGTCGGGTCGGCCAGGAGTTCGATCACGTCGAGCATCTCGATCACCGAGCCGGGCCAACCGTGCGTGATGATCAGCGGCAGCGCGTTCTCGTTTGCCGACCTGACATGGATGAAGTGGACGTCCACGCCATCGATCTCGGTCCTGAACTGCGGTAGCTCGTTCAGTCTGGCCTCGACGCGTCCGAAGTCGTAGTCGTTCAGCCAGTAGTGCGCAATCGCCTGGGCCGCCGCGAGCTGGATGCCCTGAGATCGATCGGCGACCAGCTCCTTGCTCGGCCAGCGCGTGGCGTCGATGCGCCGGCGCAAGTCGTCGATCTGCTCCTCGGAAAACTCAACGCGAAACGGCCGGATCGCGGTTGCGGTCTCGACAGTGGTGCTCATGACGACCTCCCCCGACGTCGTGAGACCCCGCGACCCGACCCTATGCAATCAATTCAGGCAGGGCAAGTGGGGAAACCAGATGGTTACCAGCCGCCGTCCGCTCTGCTCGGTCAGAGTCGTGTCAGTACACGGCCGGCTTGATCGCGCGCTCGCGCCGTGCCCGCAGGAAGTCCTGGATCAGGACCTGGATCGCGCCGGCCACAGGAATCGCCCCGAGCGCCCCGAGGACCCCGGCGAGTTCGGCGCCGATGAGGACCGAGATGAGGATCACGAGAGGCGACAGTGCGACCGTCCGGTGGTAGACCAGCGGCTGCAGGACGTGGTTCTCGAACTGCTGGTAGAGGATGAAGAAGACGATCATCACGATTCCGGCTACGGGCGAATGCAGGAACGCGACTGCGACGACGATGACCGCGGCAATCGTCGCGCCGACGAGCGGAATCAGGTCAAGCAATCCGACGACGAGGCCGAGCGCGACCGCAAACGGAACGCCGAGCGGAAGCAGCACGAACGTCGCCAATGAACCTGCGATAAAGCTGATCGCGAGGTTCCCCGTCACGTAGCCGCCGACCTGACGGTAGATCCCATGCCCGACCGCGCGCCAGCGCGGCTGCGACTCCGGGGGCAACAGCCCGTAGAAGCGTTCCATCCAAGCCGGCCCCTCGAGGAGCATGAAGAAGGTGAGGAACGCGACCGTCACAGTGCCGACGATGAAGTTGAGTACGCCCTTCGTGACCGAGACCGCGGCGCCCGAGAGCCCAAGCAGTTTCTTTGCGCCGCCGTGTTTGACGTAATGCTGGAGCTTCTCGACCACGTGGTACTTCGTCTCGAGAAAGCCGAGCCGCCCCTTGCCCTTCGTCAGGTCGTGGACATAGCCGGGAACCGCGTCGACGAAGTTGTTGACGTTGTCGATCACCGTCGGGATAAATGCGTAGCCGATTCCGGCGATCGCGATGAGGACGAGGAGGCATGCCGTTCCGGACGCGACACCGCGTGAGCGCACACCGCGCCGCATGAGCCACGCCACCAAAGGGTTGATCGCGAGCGTGAGGAAGATCGCGATCAAGATGTAGACGATCACCGAGCGCGCGGTCACGACCACGTGGAGAAGTGCCCAAACGGCGACAATCAGCCCGAGGACGGTGAAGATCGTCCTCACGGGGAAGCGGACGACGCGCTCCATCGCGCTCAGGATCTACGACGCTTCGGACGGTTCGAATCCCCTGCGACCACGGCACCCGTCGTATTCGGATCTCACGAGGCGGCCACGTCCTAGAGCGGATTCGTTGTCCTCTGCTGCAGGGGTTAGGTGGTTAGCCGTTCCGCGAGCGACGAGTGGCGCGTCCGTCCCTCCCCGCGCGCGACCGCGGTCAGCAGCGCCCGTTGCTCGCCGGCGAGCACGCACATCCGCTGCGCGCGCGTCACCGCGGTGTAGAGGAGTGGTCGCGACAGCATTACGTGGTACTGCGAAGACCACGGCGCGATGACGGCCGGGAACTGGGAGCCCTGGGCGCGGTGGATCGTGAGCGCCCAAGCGAGGTCGTAGGTCTCGAGTGCCGATACGGGGACGACGACCTCTCGCTCGCCGTCGTCGAGCGAGAGCAGCGCCTCGCCCTCCTCCTCGTCCCAGGCGAGAACGAACGCGACCTCGCCGTTCATCACCTCGCGCTCGGGCGTATAGTCGTTGCGGGTCTGGACGATGCGCGAGCCCACGCGGAGTTCGCGGACCACGGGCGTTCCGCGTGGGTTGAGGCGCTGCTCGAGTTCGGAGTTCAGCTCGTTCAGTCCCACGATTCCACGCCGCATCGGTACGAGCGTCATCACCTCTGTGCGCGGGTCGAAGCCACGCCGCGGTAGCGCCTCGCAGGCGAGCTCGAGCACCGTCTCGCGCAGGGTTTCGGGGCCGCTGCGCGAGATCCAGAAGAAGTCTTCGTCGAGCTCCTGCTCTCCGAGCTCGGCGTGCGCCTCGGCGACGGAGAGGAACGGCGGACGGCCGCCGTTGATGCGGCGCGCGCTGCGGACGATTAGCGAACGCGCAGCCTGGCGGTAGATCGCGGTCAGGTGGACGCGCGACGCCGCGCCGCTCTCGACGAGGTCGGCGAGCACCCGGCCCGGGCCAATCGGCGGCAGCTGGTCGGTGTCGCCGACGAGCAGGACGTGGCAGTCGCCGGCGGCGCGGAACAGGGCATCGGCGAGCTCGAGCGAGAGCATCGACGCCTCATCGACGATCACGAGCTCGACATCGTTCGAGAGTGGATCGTCCTCGTCGCGCACGAACCTGTCCTCGTTCGGTGAGTAGCCAAGCGCGCGGTGGATGGTCACCGCGTCGTGGCCGGTCAGGTCGCGCATCCGACGCGCCGCCTTCCCCGTCGGCGCGCAGAGGAGGACGCGGACGCCGGCGCGGCGCGCCAGCTCGACGACGATGCGTTGCGTGTGTGTCTTGCCGGCGCCGGGGAGCCCGGTGAGGAGAACGAGCGGCCGCGTGCGGACGAGCTCGACGATCTCCCACTGCTCGTCCGACACTTCGATCCGCTCGGGCCGGCCCGGCGGGTCGAACAGCTCGTCGTCGGGCGCCCCTGCACGCTCCGCCAGCGCAGATGCGAGATGCGTCTCCGCTTCCCACAGCGCGGCGAGGTAGGCGCACTCGCGCTCGACGATGACCTCTTCATCGGACGCGAGCCGGGCGAGCGCAGACTCGAGCGGTTCCGCGTCGTGCACCTCGAGCAGCCGCGCCGCCGCCTGCCACAGCTCCGGAAGCGGCAGGAAGACGTTGCCATTGCCGGCCGCTTCGGCGAGCACGAAGAGGAGGCCTGCGCGCAGCCGCTGCGGCGCGTCGAGCTCGATGCCAAGCGAGCGCGCGACGCGGTCGGCCACGCGGAAGCCGATCCGCGGCACCTCGGTCAGCCGGTAGGGATCGTCCTCGAGCACGGCGATCACGTCTCTCCCGTACGTGCGGACGAGCCGCGCGGCGAGGCCCGCGCCGATCCCGTGCGAGAAGAGGAACGTCTCGAGCTCGCGGATGGCCGCGACCTCGCGCCAAGCCTCGACCGCCCGCTCCATCGCGCGGCGCGAGATCGCGCGGCCCGCCTTTGTCCGCACCTCGCACAGCCGCTCCGGATCGCGGTCGAGCTCGGCGAAGACGTGCTCGGCGCCAAAGTGGTCGACGATCGCGCGCGCGAAGGTCGGGCCGATGCCGGGGACGCGGCGCCGCAGCCAGAGCGCGACGCCCTCCGCCGTCTGCGGCAGGGTTGAGCGGAAGGACTCGACGGAGAACTGCCAGCCGTAACGCGCGTGCCGCTCTACCGCGCCGGCGACGACGATGCTCTCTCCGGCTCCGACGTGGCCGAGAGCGCCGCGCAGCGTCAGCGGCCGCCCGTTCTCGAGCGAGGCCGACCAGATCGCGAACTCACCGTCCGGCGAGACCCAGCGAGGCCCGCCCGCCGCGAGCATTACCACGAGCTCGCGTGCCTCCGGGTCGACCGGCGGCTCGTCCTCGATCGTCCACACCATCCGAGGCTACTTGGGCGGACGAAGCGCCCCACTGTCTTCTTCGGCGCAACCCTCGCCCGAGCTACGCCGCGGCCGGCACTCGACAGTACGTCGCAGATTCGAAGCTTGTGGATCCTCCGCTGCCAGTGGGGGGCTGCTGGGGTCTCAACGAATCCGCGCGGATCTTGCCCGTCGCCCACTCATCCAAGACTCACGTAGGAGGGGCAGGCTTCCGCCCGCTCAGGAATGCGTCCTCTGCGGCAGAGAGGAGTGCCCTGATGGCGAGTCCAATCCAGCACGTGGTTCTGATCGTCAAGGAGAACCACGGCTTCGACACCTACTTCGGTCGCTTTCCCGGTGCCGACGGCGATCAGAACCTCGCCGACGCCTTGAACCCACCTGGCGTCGATCCGAGCCACACCCACGAGGCGTGGCTGCGGCGGGCAACCGGCGCCGTCAGCGAGCAATACGGAGAGACGGCGATACCTGTGTATTGGCAGTGGGCTCGCCAGTACACGTTGTGCGACGCGTACTTCACCGACATCGCCGGCCCCTCGACACCGAACCACCTCATGCTGATCGCGGGCGACTCTCCGTGGATCGACAACCCGCCGGGAAACTACCGCGCGGGCCCCCAGCAGCGCATCGACGTCCCCTCGCTGCCCGGACTCCTCGAGCAGGCCAGCCTCAGCTGGGGCAACTACGGCGGCTACGCGTTCGAGTTCATCAAGGCCCTCGCTGGCAAGCAGAAACCGTCAGGACAGTTCGTCACCGACGCAAGGGCAGGGACCCTCCCGAACGTGAGTTGGGTGTACGCCGACCACGCCCACAGCGAACATCCACCCGATACGGCCGCCGACCGACAGGCCGGGGTTGGCAACGTCACAGCCGGCGAGGCGTGGACCGCCGCCCAAGTCGAAGCGATCGTCGCCGGCGGTCTTTGGGAGAAGACTGCAATCTTCGTTACATGGGATGACTGGGGCGGCTGGACCGATCATGTCGATCCGCCCCAGGTCGAGACCTGGCGCGACGGCAGCCAGTTCCGCTACGGCAACCGCGTCCCCTGCATCGTGCTCGGCGCCTACGCCAGACCCGCCTACATCTCCCACCAGCTGCACTCGCATGTAAGCCTCATCCGCTACTGCGAGACCATCTTCAACCTCCCGAACCTGAACGCCCGCACCCAGGCAGCGAGCGACCTGAGCGACTGTTTCGACTACACGACCGTCCAGCCCCCGCCCACGGCCACCCCGACTCCGGCACCTCCGACTCCGACACCGACTCCGACTCCGGCACCTCCGACTCCGACACCGGCGCCTCCGACTCCGACACCGGCGCCTCCGACACCGGCACCTCCGACTCCGTCGCCGGCACCTCCGACTCCGTCGCCGACCACCCTCTCTGCAATTCGCGACGCCGCCGCCCGCGCCCGCGACCGCGTTACTAGTGCGAGCAGCGCCTCGACCGATGGCGCCGTATTGGAGGAACTCCGTTGGGCTCTCGAGGACATCAACAGGATCACCACGCTGGCAGGCGGCCAAGCTGACGCGAGACCAAATCGCTCCTCACGATGACGGCGCGGTCGGCATCGTTGCCGCAAGGAAGCATCGCGTGACCAATGGCCTAGGAGCTCCAGCTGTTGAGCACAGGTCGAGTAACTGGGGTCACTGAGGAGCCGGCGGTCGCAGCTGGTGCGTTCAAGGACTCGGGCCGTGCCCGAAGAGCGGCCCGGGGGCGGCGTACGCTGTCAGCATGGGCGCACCCTTCCGGCTCGACGGTCGGCACGTGCTTGTGAGCGGCTGCGGTAGTCGAGACGGAATCGGCTTTGCGAGCGCTCGGTTGCTAGCGCGGCTCGGTGCTCGCGTCTCGATCACATCCACTACGGAGCGGATCCACGAGCGCCGGGCAGAGCTTGTTGGCGCGTTCTCTTTCGTCGCCGACCTGACTGACCCCGAGCAGGCGGCGGCACTCGTCACGGCGGCGCGTACGGCGCACGGGTCGGTGAACGCGCTAGTCAACAACGCTGGCATGACCCAAAGCGGGAGCGAGGAGGATGCCGCCGGAGCGTTCCTCGGTCTCCCGCCGGCGGCGATGCAGCGCCAGTTCGAGATCACGCTGAAGACGGCCTTCCATCTGACGCAGGCGGTGCTGCCCGACATGGTCGAATGCGGCGAGGGTCGGGTCGTGATGGTCTCGTCCGTGACCGGGCCATTCGTCAGCGCGCCGGGCTCGGCCGCGTATGCCGCCGCCAAGGGCGCCTTGGACGGACTGATGCGGACGATCGCCATCGAGCACGCTCGTAACGGCATGACAGTCAACTCCGTCTCGCCCGGCTGGATCGCCACCGCCTCCTCGGAGCAGGACGAGCTCGAGGCGGGACGGCACACGCCGGTCGGTCGCCCCGGCACGCCGGACGAGGTCGCGGCGGCGGTCGCCTTCCTCTGCTCCGCCGAGGCGAGCTACATCACTGGCCAGACGATCGTGGTCGACGGTGGCAACGTCATCCAGGAACACCACGGCGTCGGAGTCGCGGCTCCGGTTGAAGCCCGCCTTGAGGGTGTCGGTGAATGACCGATTCGGGCGTAGGCTTTAGCAAGTGCTGCGCGTCGGCCTGATCGGCACCGGTTTCTGGGCCGCGACCGTGCATGCTCCTGGAATCGCAGCTCATCCGGGAACGGAGCTGGTCGGTGTGTGGGGTCGGGATCGGCCGAAGGGCGCGACGCTCGCCGCGCAATACGGGGCGCAGTCCTTCTCCGACGTCGATGGACTTATCGGCGCCGTCGACGTCGTCGCCTTTGCGGTTCCTCCGGACGTCCAAAGTGAGCTGGCTGTGCGTGCTGCACGGGCCGGCCGAGCGCTGCTGCTCGAGAAACCGCTCGCGCTGACGCTTGAGGCGGCCGACCGGCTTGTCGAGGCTGTTCGTGGGCCGACGGTGGTCTTCTTCAGCGCGCGCTTCGACCCCGTGGTATCCGCCTGGTTCGAAACGGAGATGCAGAGGGGCGATTGGGACGGCGGCAGTGCCCTCTTTCTTTCATCGATCTTCGAGCCCGGGAACCCGTTCGGCGCGTCGCCATGGAGGCGAGACCGCGGCGCTCTGTGGGATCTCGGCCCACACGCTTTGGCGTGGATGCTCCCGACCCTCGGC
>Ga0207646_10001241_pt1 | contig 31959 bp, 25 predicted proteins | sample KBSK5502metaG_FD_184343 | JGI IMG/M metagenome (GOLD analysis project Ga0207646, IMG submission 184343) | Corn, switchgrass and miscanthus rhizosphere microbial communities from Kellogg Biological Station, Michigan, USA - KBS K5-50-2 metaG... | ecosystem: Host-associated > Plants > Roots >... | reverse complement strand
CTACAGGCAGAACTACCGTAGAAAGTAAGCTGTGAAAATCAAACCTGACCCACTACCCAAACACATGAGCAGAGGGGGGAAAGAGCGGTAGCATGAAACGCTGGCCGATCGTCACGGAGGCCACAAATTGACTGACCCGGCGCTGTTGCCGCCCGATCCTGATCGGCTCTCCATGCTGTGCTCTTGGCGCAACTGCCCAACCCACAAGCCCCCGGAGCCGCCTGCCGCCATGCAGGCGGGTGAGGCATTGGCAATCCCGCCTTGGGGGCGCAGATAGGCAGCGCAGTGACCCACCGCCGATTAAGTGTTGGCCGACCGGGCGCGACAGGCGGCGGAGGCCCCTCTTTACCCACCAGTGCGTCGGTACGAGTTAGGAGGTCCCGCTTCGGCAGCGTCATTGACAGTTCGTTCTTTCAACGGAAACATCTGCCTAAGGAGTCGCTGAAACGAGGTGGGCATGGGCATGGTATTGGCACAAACGAATGCTGCTGAAAAACGCCCACATAGTCGAGGCCGCGGTCATACTCGCGGTTATCGTCGTGGCAATTCGTTTCTTTGTTAAGCGGGGCTGACTAGTCATTTGCTTTGCCCGCCTTTCATCTTCCCTACTTCACCGTCCTCGCTGGAACAAGTTGTGTCCAGAATCGTGTTCAATACAGCCGATGGTTCCAAGATGCCCCTCACTCAGCAATTCTGTTCCGTCCCATGCCGAGACTACGAATCGAGCTCGGTTACACTTCTCCATCCTTCCCTTCCGCGCCTGGGATGGTTTGTGTGCAGAATGTGTGCAATTGGTGCCGCTAGTGCCCTACTATACCGACGTGGAGCGCCTATAAACGCTTGATTCTTGGTGTGCCAAGGGTATTTGGACGGCCTCCGGAGCAATAGGTCGGGAGTTCGAATCTCTCCGGGCGCACCAGTTTCCCGCCAATAGTCGCTGTCGGCAGCATCTCGCCCCTTCTGAAAGCGATCTGCGTCACCCAACGATATAACCAGCGGGATCCGAACGAATACATCCTCCGCTTATGAGATCGCCATCTCAGACAAGTGACGAAATTCGACTTCAGGAGCCTCAAATGGCAGACGATAGGGATGAAAGCCACCAATCTGGCGGGGAGCAGGGAATGCAAGATCCTTCGAAAGAGAAGCAACAAAACCCTTTTGACGAGCAGGAATCACAGGGCAACGAACAAAAACGACGCGCGCCCGGAAGTGGGGAAGAATTTCAGGGCGATCCGGAAAAGCGCCGTGCACCTGGTGAAGATCACGATGATGAGAGCGACGAGGACAGAAAGATCGCTTAAGCCTTGCCAAGCCTTGACCCCTCCATCTCAATGAAGGGGTCTTTCTTCTCCGGTCCATCCTGAGCACATAATTCCATCCCATCCAGCCCGTTCTGACAAGCGCCTGTTCATTCTTCCGTTCATCCACCATCTGCCTGGAGCTACTGGTACGAGTGCTTTCGTAATCTCCCGCTTATTCCTACCCCATGACATAGTCACAATCGCCGATGATCGTTCTCCCCAACCACGCCCCGTTGATGCGCGCCGCTTCGCATTCTCATGACAGAATTCATGGTTTTAAACAATACAGAAACCTGACGACGCTCCTAATCGTTGCTTTGGCGTTACTGTCGGCTAATTGTGGGAGCGGGCTCGGGCCTCAACCCAAGAGCGACTCGAGTGTAGGTAGCTCAGACACCAGCGGAAGTGGAACGTCCAGTGGAACAACATTCGCCGACTTGCAACGGAGCACTTGGTGGAATGGATATGCTCTTTTGCCCTCGTCTTATAACATTTGTACTACCTGCACCCCGGCGGGTCCGCTGGCTACCTGGGCAACGACTCAGGGAATCAAGTCGCCTGCACTGAGTAGTGGCGGCTCCATGAAGTTCGACATTGGCGGCACTATACCGTTCGCGGATATCCTCTGGAATGTGAAGTTCACCAAATATTTGCCGGATCAGAAAATGGTGCCTACCCTCAGCAATTTCACTTACGATGTCTATTTTTATGGCACCGACCTGGAGAGTTCCCAAGCCTTGGAATTCGATATCAACCAGTTCTTCAACGGAATGTCCTTCATATGGGGACACGAGTGCCGCATTGCCAGCGGTCATGAGTGGGACACTTGGGACAACGTCCATATGCACTGGGTGAAAAGTGGAATTCCATGCAACCCGGTAAGTAACGCGTGGAACCATCTAGTGATTCAGGTGCAGAGGACTTCAGACAATCGTCTGTTGTTCAAGTCCATCACGCTGAATGGAAAAACTAACACCCTGAATCGCTACGACAATCCGTCGCCAACCACCTGGTACGGCCTCACCATCAACTACCAGATGGACGGGAATAGCAAACAGCAGCCTTATTCTGTGTATTTGGATAAGCTGAATTTCACTTACCAATGAGTGAAGAAGGGGCTGGATGCCTTTTTCGCTTCAAGCGGCAGCCGTAGCGGAATTGCCGACAATGGGCAACCGCGCTACCACAACCGTACCCTTGCCATTGGAGTTGATATCCAAACTGCCGCCCAACTGACGCAGCCGTTCCCGCATTCCTCTGATTCCTACGCCCGGGGTTCCTAGGGCCGCCATTTCCTCTTGCTTCTCGGGTGATATTCCTTTCCCGACATCGGCCACTTCCACTCGAACATCGCTCGATGTCCGAGCTACGCTGATCTTCGCGACGGGGCTGTCGGCGTGACGGTGGATATTCGTTAGGCATTCCTGCACGGTCCGGAAAATTGCGGTCTCCAACTCGCGGGACAAACGTCCAAAATCGTCGGGAAACTCCAGATCGACTTTGATCTTGCTGCGCTCCGCAAATCCCTCGATGTACCAACGCAAGGCCGACGCAAGGCCAGCTTCATCCAGCAGAGGGGGATGAAGCAAATGTGAGATGGTGCGCACTTCCTTATTTATCTCGTGGACCAAAGCAGCACTGTCGGTAACCATGTTTGCGGTCTTGGTGAGCCGCTCAATATCGGCGCCGACGGCGGACAGATTCATGGTTAGGCCTGCTAATAGCTGACCCACGCTGTCATGCAGCTCGCGAGCGATGCGCCGTCTTTCATCGTCTTGTAATTGGAGCAATCGTGCCGTTAGCTCACGAAGACTCTGATTGGCAGAATCGAGCTGTGCCGTCCGCTCCTGGACCCGTTCCTCCAGCTCGCCTTGAGATTTGCGCAAAACTTCATCATTGCGGCGTCTTGCTTCTCCCATTGCGACGACTACGATAGAAACCAACGTAAACGCCACGATGCCAGCGAGTTGTTCCGTGTTGAGAACATGCAGCGAGTGGGGAGGCGGGATGAACCAATACTGGGCCGCAATTATCGAAGAAATAGTAACAAGGACGGATGGAATGACGCCGCAGTACCAGGCCGAGAAGGCAACCACCGGAAAGAAAGTAATATAGGGCAGGTAGTCGCCAAGAACGGGATTCAATGCGAATCGGGCGAGAACCGCAATCGCCGTAGCCAACAGCGCAAATGCATACTGCGCCCAGGCACGGCTCAAGATTCGTGAGGAAAGCACAACACTCTTCGACATTCGTATTAACCTTGCCGAGCCAGAGGTATGCGCCTCAACCGATCATCTTAATTGCTTGCAAAACCGGCAGTCAAGAAGGACTGATCTCCGTCATACGCTCATCTTTAACTACTGCCGCAACTACTGCCGCGAAGGCAACGTTACCGCAAAATGGAGGTGCTGGGGGGCACCTCAGCATTCTGCGGGGGAATACTAGTTTCCTGAATAGCGGCTGCCAAAGTCGATGGCTCGCAATGCCCATTACCTCTGCCAACCGGCTCGCGTGCAGGTCCAGGCGTGGTAACAATTCCGTTACGGACAGCATACAGGACCAGGTCGGTGATGGAGTGAAGGTTCAGCTTATGCATAATGTGGGCGCGATGTGTCTCTGCCGTCTTTACCGCCATATCCAATGCCACGGCGACTTCTTTCGTACTCTTGCCCGCCCCGAGCAGATACACGACCTCACGTTCGCGAGCCGTCAAACTGATCACCGAAGGTGACGATGCGTTCATAGCACCATGCGGACGCAGGCTTGCATCCACGATAAGGTGACCAAATCGGGGCGTGAAGAAGGTTTTGCCATTCCTCAATGCTTCAGCGGCTTTGACCAGATATCGGGATGCATCGGACTTCAGCAGATAACCGAGTGCGCCCGATGTCAGAACTTCCTGGATCATCTGTTCGGACTCATAGAGTGACAAAATAAGCACTTTTGCTGTCGGCAGCGAAGCCAGGATTTGACGGGTTGCCTCCAGTCCATTGAGCTTGGGCATGCCAATATCGAGAACCACCAGATCTGGTTTCATCTCGATTGCTATGACCACCGCTTCGCCTCCGTCGGAGGCCTCGCCGCATACCGTCCAGTTCGGTTGAGATTCCAGAAGGGAGCGCAACCCGTGCCGCACGACTTCATGATCGTCCGCAACCAAAATCCTGAAAAGGTTCAGCATTATGTCCTCCAAAACCAGAGTAGAACCTGCGCCGGAAGACTGACTTAAGCTTCTACTCTGGTCCATACATTGAATCCTGTAGATAAGAAACTGGGCTCACGTAGGCAAAAGTCTCCGCCAGTTTATGATTCACAGAGAATGCAACACCTCAAAGCGCTGGCACAGCCTTGGTGGGTCAACCTGCTCGCTCTGATTCCGTTTATCGCCTGGGCGGTGTGGAGACGAAAGCGCCTGGTGATAAGTGGGCGGCAGCTCATTCTCTTGGCGGTTTTTGCGGGCGCTTTTGGTTTCGTGGAATCCTCGGTAGTCATTTATTTACGGGCGGCAACCGGTTTGCTCCCGGGCTATCACGGAACATTGTCAGACATTCGCCGGTCCTCGGCTGAAAGTTATGAGCAAGAAAAATCCATTAGCGAATTTCCAGAAAGCCTACTCAAGATTGAAGTCTTTCGTGAGGTGGCCACTATGGTCATGCTGACGACAGTGGCATTGCTCGGCGGGATTGGGACAAGAGAACGTTGTGCAATCTTCTTGTGGACGTTCGCAATCTGGGATCTCATGTACTATGCGGGCCTGTGGGCCACCGTTCGCTGGCCATCATCACTCAAAGATTTGGATGTGCTGTTCCTGATACCCGTGCCCTGGGTTTCTCAGGTTTGGTTCCCGATCTTAATAAGTGTCCTCTCGTTGGTCGCGGTTTTCGCCGCACGGAAGTGAGGAGGTTCAATTGGGCCGTTCATTTGACTTGCGCGGGGACGAGGCTCTAGCTTGACCCTCGGAAAAGTAACTCTCTTCCGCGTTACTGACGAAAGTAACCATCGTCATCTTGCTATGAAGCATCCGCGCGTTCACACTGATGCAGGGCGATGACTGCCTGTTTTCGTTCAACCCTATGAGCGACGCCAAAACCTCTGCGCGGGGGGCGGACTGGACTCAGCTTCTGTCCGATCCCGACGTGGTAAAGCATCTCCGAAAGCTGCTCCAGACTTATCGCGATGCTTCGCCCGAGAAGCGCGACCAGGCCCTGTTTGAGGCCATGCGGGAGATTAAGGGCGGCGCAGGAAGTACGGTCGCCGCTCAAGGACGGGGGAAAGCTTCGACTGGATCCCTAGCCGCACCCGTGGCAACCTCGCCCGAAGCCTCACCTCCTTTTGAACCAGACATCTTTACACCATCCTGGGGACAGGACCGTAGACAGTATCCCCGGATGAAATGCTTTGTCGCGGTGGAGTTGAGAGTACAGGGCTCGGCCACACCGATCTGGGGCAATCTATCGAACACCAGCCTGGGTGGATCATTTGTGGAAACTGCCACTCCCGTCCCTAGCGGTGTCCCTGTAGAAGTGGGTCTGTGGGTAGCCAATGGCAAAATCTGGGTGAAAGGCATCATCCTTAACGGCGTTGTCACCAAGAGCAATCCTACCTTCGGCATTCGTATCCGATTTGCACAAATGGAATCCACTGAGCGAGAGAGCCTACGCGAATTCCTGAAATTTGTCGAAACCACCACCAAGGGCTATTCCAGCGAGCATGGATACTTGGCGCAGATGAAGCGCTAGTCTTCTCCTGATCCACAACGTTTCGCGTTTCAAACCACCCTTTGAATCCTTCCCGTGATCCCATCATCCGATAAAGAGAGGCGTTTCGACGTGCCGTGCTGAATCCGTTCCGGCCGGAGGCGCGTCTTAGCAGAACTTGGTAAACTGATTGAAGAGAACCCGTTGCGGGTTCTGTCATATCTCCCAGCGATCCGCCTTGTGCATCCGTCGCGTTTCCTACCGGCCGGATGCCATCGAAAGGGACACGCCTATGGTGGCAAGCGAGCAGACTTTGCTGACCAGTAAGCAACTGGACACGCTAAGCATTAACACTATCCGCACCCTGGCCATGGACGCCGTGCAACAGGCGAACTCGGGACATCCGGGCGCCCCCATGGCGCTGGCGCCTGTTGCGTATTGTTTGTGGCAGCAGTTCCTGCGTTATGACCCGCAAGATCCGCTCTGGCCCAATCGCGACCGTTTCGTACTTTCGAATGGCCATGCCTCCATGCTGCTGTATGCACTACTTTACCTGGCTGGCGTCCGTGCGGTGAATTCCAAATATGAGCAGCGGGATGAATTCGCCGTCACTTTGGACGACATCAAGAAATTCCGGCAGATTAACAGCAAGACGCCGGGACACCCCGAATATCGCTTGACCTCTGGTATAGAAACTACAACCGGGCCATTGGGCCAAGGTGTAGGCAATAGCGTTGGAATGGCGATGGCCGGCATGTGGCTGGCGGCAAATTACAATCGTCCCGGCTTCGAGCTTTTTGACTACAACGTGTATGCGATGTGTGGCGATGGCGACATGATGGAAGGCGTAGCCAGCGAAGCAGCATCGCTGGCTGGTCATCTGAAACTCCCTAACTTGTGTTGGATTTACGACAACAATCACGTGACTCTGGATGGTCCCGCTGAGTGGTCTTTCAGCGAGGACGTGGGATTACGTTTCCAGGGGTATGGATGGAACGTCACTCACGTGACCGATGCCAACGATTTGGAGATGGTCAGCGACGCCTACCGCAATTTTCTGCAGACCAAAGATCGTCCTACTCTAATCATTGTTGATTCTCATATCGGCTACGGCGCTCCGCACAAACAAGACACCAGTGCAGCTCATGGCGAACCGCTGGGCGAAGAAGAAGTTAAGCTGGCGAAGAAGTTCTATGGCTGGCCTGAAGATGCCAAGTTCCTGGTGCCGGGCGGAGTACGCGAACACTTCCGCGAAGGAATCGGGAAGCGTGGCTCGGAACTGCATCAGCAGTGGGTGAGACGGTTCGACGAATATGGCACAAAATATCCAGATCTCGCGGATCAACTCAATCGCATGCAGCGTCACGAGCTGCCGGATGGATGGGACAAGAATCTGCCGACATTTCCAGCGGATGCAAAAGGTATAGCAACCCGCGAAAGTTCTGGCAAGGTTCTCAACATCGTGGCGCAAAATGTGCCGTGGTTGATCGGCGGATCAGCGGACCTTGCAACTTCCAACAAAACCACTCTCAAGTTCGAAGGCGCGGGTGATTTTCAGGCTGGCGACTATGGCGGCCGGAATCTTCATTTTGGCGTCCGGGAACATGGCATGGGTGCCGCGTTGAGCGGTATGGCTCTTTCGCTACTGCGGCCCTTTGGCGGTACATTTTTCAACTTCAGCGATTACATGCGGCCTGCCATTCGTTTGGCGTCCATCATGGAGCTTCCCGTCATATACGTTTTCACGCACGATTCCATCGGGCTCGGCGAGGATGGCCCCACACACCAGCCTGTGGAGCAGCTTCCTTCACTGCGGGCGGTTCCGGGACTGGTGTTGCTGCGTCCCGCGGATGCCAATGAGGTGGTAGAGGCGTGGAGGGTGATCATGCAGCTTCGCGAACAGCCGGCCGCGTTGGTGCTCACACGTCAAAATGTGCCGACTCTGGATCGATCGAAGTATGCTTCCGCGTCGGGAGTGGCCAAAGGCGCTTATATCCTGGCCGACACGTCCGACGGGCTGCCACAAGTCATTCTCATGGGCAGCGGTAGTGAGATTTCCTTGTGCGTGGACGCCTACGAACAACTTAAGTCCGAGGGCATTAAAGCACGCGTGGTTAGCATGCCTTCGTGGGACATCTTTGAGCATCAAGATGAGGCCTACAGGAACAAAGTGTTACCGCCACAAGTAAAAGCACGAGTCGCGGTGGAGCAGGCTTCCACTTTTGGATGGGCGCAATATGTCGGTCCCGCCGGCAAAGTCATCGGCATGAAAACGTTTGGAGCGTCGGCTCCCTTGAAAGAGCTTCTGAAAAAGTTTGGTTTCACGCCGGATAAGGTAGTCGAGGCTGCCCGGCAGGCAATTGCGCAGTCGAAATAATTTTCAAAGTCGATTTTGGTCAAAGGCAATCTGTCGACAGAGGAGCATTTTATGCAGTCCACCGGAATTCTCGAAACCGCCAAGGCCACGAATCCAGTAAAAGATCTCCAGAAGTTCGGTCAATCGGTTTGGTTGGATTACATCCGGCGCAACCTGATCACCAGTGGCGAACTGCAACGGTTAATCGATGAAGACGGCTTGCGGGGCATTACGTCGAATCCCGCTATCTTCGAGAAAGCAATCTCGGGCAGCAACGATTACGCCGACCTGCTGAAATCGCTGCAATCCAGAACCGATCTTGATGCCAAGGCACGCTACGAAATTCTTGCCATTCGTGACATTCAGGATGCTGCCGACCTTTTGCGTCCGGTTTATCAGGAAACCAAACGTCGCGATGGATACGTAAGCCTCGAGGTCTCGCCTTATCTGGCGCACCACACAGAAGGGAGCATCCAGGAAGCGAGAAGGCTCTGGAAAGCGGTGGCGCGGGAAAATGTAATGATCAAAATTCCGGGCACACCAGAAGGGCTTCCGGCAATTGAGCAACTCTTGAGTGAAGGCATCAACATCAACATTACCCTTCTCTTCTCCCGAAAAGTGTATGTGCAGGTGACAGAAGCATATCTGGCGGGCCTGGAAAAACTGGCAGCAAGCGGAGGCGATGTTAGCAAGATGGCCAGCGTTGCCAGCTTTTTCATTAGCCGGATCGATTCACTGGTTGATTCAGAAATTGAGAATCGTCTCAAGCATGCTAAAGATGGGCGCGAGCAGGCACAATTGAAGAGCCTGCTGGGCAAGGTAGCGATCGCAAACGGAAAATTGACGTACCAGCTTTATCGGTCGATCTTCAGCACTGCCCGCTGGAAAAAACTAGCAGACAAGGGAGCACAAACGCAACGAGTGCTGTGGGCGAGCACCAGCACCAAAAATCCCGCTTACCGCGATGTTCTCTACGTCGAAGAATTGATCGGGCTGGATACGGTCAACACGATTCCTCCGGCAACGTTGGATGCGTTCCGCGATCACGGACATGCGCGACTGAGCCTTACGGAAGACGTGGATGCTACGAAAGAGACGATGGAAACGCTGGCCAAGGTTGGCATTTCCATCGATCAGGTAACCAGTAAGCTCACCGAAGACGGGGTTCGCCTGTTTGAAGAAGCTTTCGACAAACTTCTGCAGGCGGTAGAGAAGAGCACGAAATCCCAGACCAGTCCCAAGGTAAACCGGCAAAGCCACAAGCTGCCGGAGGCGCTAGCTGCTTCGGTAAAACACCACATTGAAGATTGGCGTGCCGGCGGTAAAGTACGCCGACTGTGGCAGCGGGATGCGTCGCTTTGGACTGGGACTGATGAGGCCAACTGGTTAGGCTGGCTCAACGTTACAGAAGAGGAGCTTGGGCAGGATCAGAATCTCCGACGCGTCGCGGAAGAGATTAAGAAAGAAGGATTCCGCGACGTACTGGTACTGGGTATGGGCGGATCGAGCTTGTGTCCCGAGGTGCTTGCCTTCACCTTCGGTCCGATTTCTGGCTATCCCAAGTTGTGCGTTCTTGATTCCACCGATCCCGCGCAGGTCAAGGCATTCGAGCAGAAAGTAGATCTTGCAAAAACGTTGTTCGTTGTCTCCAGCAAATCGGGAAGCACGCTGGAACCAAACATTTTCAAACAATACTTCTTTGAACGCGTAAAGCACACCGTGGGCGCGGATAAAGCTGGCAGTCGTTTCATCGCTATCACGGATCCGGGATCGAAGCTGCAGCAGGTAGCGGAAGCAGATCACTTCCGACACATTTTCCATGGCGTACCAAGTATCGGAGGACGATACTCCGCACTCTCTAACTTCGGATTAGTTCCCGCCTCACTGATGGGCATTGATCCAGCTAACTTCCTCGATCGTACGGAGGAAATGGTCGAAGCATGTGCTTCCTGTGTGCCGGTCGAAGAAAACCCTGGCGTTGTGCTGGGAATCATTCTTGGTACAGCTGTAAAAGAAGGACGCGACAAAATTACAATCATCGCCTCTCCTCGTATTTCGGATCTTGGGGCTTGGCTGGAGCAACTGCTGGCCGAGTCTACAGGTAAGCAAGGTAAGGGCATCATTCCTGTCGATCGCGAAGAGCTGGGATCGCCTGAGATTTATGGCAAGGACCGCATCTTTGCCTATGTGCGCCTGGAGTCGGCGCCCGATGCTGCGCAAGATGCGAAAGTTGCTGCGTTGGAACAAGCCGGCCAAGCTGTGATTCGAATCTCGGTTGAGGATATTTACGACCTGGGTCAGGAATTCTTCCGTTGGGAAATTGCCACGGCGGTCGCGGGATCCATTATCGGGATCAATCCGTTCAATCAACCGGACGTGGAGGCCAGCAAGATCGTCACTCGAAAGCTGACTGAAGAGTACGAAAAGACCGGTTCGCTTCCGGTTGAGAAGCCCGTGCTCGAAGACAGCGGCATCAAGCTCTTCACTGATCCGAAAAATACCGACGCATTAGCCAAGGTGACGGGTTCGGAGAGATCCTTGGTCGCGTATTTACGAGCCCACTTGAACCGCTTGAGCGATCACGATTATTTCGCTCTTCTCGCCTTTGTTCCGATGAATGACGAAAATGAAGCGCTGTTGCAAAAAATACGTCACGCTGTCCGTGATAAAAGGCGAGTGGCGACCTGCCTGGGATTTGGTCCGCGCTTCCTGCACTCCACAGGTCAGGCATACAAAGGTGGGCCAAACACCGGGGTCTTCTTGCAGGTAACCTGCGATGACGCTGTGGATTTGCCAGTGCCCGAACAGAAGTACACCTTCGGAATAGTCAAAGCGGCACAGGCGCGTGGGGATTTCCAGGTTCTTGTCGAGCGTGGACGGCGAGCCTTGCGAGTCCATCTCGGTCGGGATCTCAAGTCCGGCCTGGGCGCGCTGTTGAAAGCGGTCCAGCAAGCGCTGCAATAGCCTCGTTTTTTGATTTCGAGTTGGATTAGCCGGAAAATCTGCGGCGCTGTATTAGTGCCGAGGAGCACAAAAATGCGTTTGGGGATGGTCGGTCTGGGCAGGATGGGCGCGAACATGACGCGCCGTCTGGTGCGAGGCGGTCACGAAGTCGTCGTCACCGATCTGAGTCCAGACAATGTAAAACAAATTGCCGGCGAAGGCGCGATCGCTTCCGCTTCGCTGGATGATTTCGTCAGCAAACTAGGCAAGCCTCGCGTCGCTTGGCTCATGGTGCCGGCTGGCGGTCCCACCGAGCAAACCGTTCAAGCTCTCGCTCAGCGTATGAAATCTGGGGACATCATCATCGATGGCGGTAATTCCTATTTCAAAGATGACGTCCGCCGCTCCAAGCAACTGAGTGAGAAGGGTATTCACTATGTGGATGTCGGGACCAGTGGTGGTGTCTGGGGCCTTGAACGTGGTTATTGCATGATGATCGGAGGACCGAAAGAAGTTGTTCAACTACTCGACCCGATTTTCAAAACACTTGCTCCGGGACGCGGGAACATTCCGCGCACACCCGGCCGTGAGCGTATGGCGGGTACAGCCGAAGATGGCTACATCCACTGCGGTCCTGCCGGCGCTGGACACTTCGTTAAGATGGTGCACAACGGTATTGAGTACGGGCTGATGCAAGCCTACGCCGAGGGCTTCGATATTTTCAGGAATGCCAGCAGCGAACAATTGCCGGAAGGTTATCGCTATGACTTGAATCTCGCTGACATCGCCGAAGTATGGCGACGGGGCAGCGTTGTAAGCTCATGGCTTCTCGATCTAACCGCGATGGCGCTGACAGAGAGTCCGACACTCTCCGAGTACACCGGCTTCGTTCAGGATTCGGGCGAAGGACGGTGGACGATCCAGGCGGCAATTGAAGAGGCGGTACCAGTCGATGTTCTATCCGCCGCACTGTTCGTGCGCTTCCGCTCTCGACAGCAACACACTTTCGCGGAAAAGGTTCTCTCCGCCATGCGGCAGAAATTCGGCGGACACGTCGAGCCAGCCGCGAGCGCGAAGAAGACGGCTTAAGACTTCCGGCCCATTCATTCATCAGGAACAGGACAAATGTCGCAAGCCGAGGTGATGCCAGTCACGCAGCAGCAGCGAATCGGGAAACCGGGCGATCCTTGTGTGATGGTGATTTTCGGGGCGGCCGGCGACCTGACCCGGCGCAAATTAATCCCCGCGCTCTACAATCTGGCTAAAAATGAGCTGTTATCGCGGGAGTTTTCGGTGCTGGGCGTGACTCGCGCCAAAATGAATACGGAGGAATTTCGAAAAAAGGTCTCCGACGACCTGAGCGAGTTTGCCACCGGCAGCGTGGATCCGGATTTGCGCGAATGGTTCGTGCGCCGCATGCATTACCTCCAGGGAGATTTCAAGGATAAGAACCTCTACTCGCATTTGAAAGAGCTTCTGGAGAAGATCGATAAGGATCACGCCACGCATGGCAATTATTTTTATTATCTAGCCACTGGTTCAGATTACTTCGGCCCCATCGTGGAACAACTGGCGGAAGCCGGGCTAATGGAGACGGAGAATCGGCGCTGGCGCAGGATCATCGTTGAAAAGCCCTTTGGACGCGACCTGGAATCGGCCCGCGCGCTGAACAAGCAGCTTCTGCAGGTAGCCAGCGAAAAGCAGATTTATCGCATTGACCATTACCTTGGCAAAGAAACAGTCCAGAATATTTTGGCGTTCCGATTTGCCAATGGAATTTTCGAGCCGATCTGGAACCGCCGTTACATCGATCACGTACAGATTTCAGTGGCGGAGACCGTAGGGGTGGAAGGCCGCGGCACTTATTATGACCAGGCTGGCGCATTGCGCGATATGGTGCCCAACCACATCATGCAACTTATCAGTCTGACCTCGATGGAGCCTCCGATTTCATTTCACGCAGACGCGGTACGTGATGAGCAAGCCAAGATTCTGCACGCCATCCAACCCTTGAGTTCGGAGGAAGTGCTGAGCCGAACCGTTCGCGGCCAATATGGCGAAGGGATCGTTGAGGGGCAACGCGTGCCCGCATATCGCAATGAAGGCGACGTCCCCACGGACTCGCGCACCGAGACCTTCGTCGCGATGAAGCTGGCAATCGATAATTGGCGTTGGGCGGATGTTCCCTTCTACCTTCGCACCGGAAAACGCATGCCGGCTCGGCACACTCATATCGTGATTCAGTTCCGTCGAGCGCCATTTGTTCTGTTTCGAGATACTCCGGTTGAGAACCTGATGCCAAATCAATTGGTGCTGCACATTCAGCCCGAAGAAGGTATCTCCTTACGTTTCGCTGCAAAGGTTCCAGGACCAGCCATGAGCTTAGGCGCAGTGAACATGAAATTCGAGTACGCCGATTATTTCGGATCGCAGCCCAGCACTGGCTACGAGCGGCTGCTGCACGATTGCATGATTGGAGATCAAACCTTGTTTCAGCGGGCGGACATGGTAGAAGCCGGCTGGTGCGTTGTAAGCCCGTTGCTGGATGTGTGGAAAGCCTTGCCCCCTCGTAACTTTCCCAACTACGCAGCTGGAACATGGGGCCCAAAAGACGCTGAAGACCTGATGGAGCGCGACGGCCGCCACTGGAGGAATTCCGAGAAATGATACTGGCCGGCGACATCGGAGGCACTAACGCCAGGCTGGCCGTCTTCGATGTACTGGATGGCCGCTTCAGCCTGATCTCGGCCTCTGTCTTTCCCAGCCGCGAATACAGCAGTTTGGATGAGATCGTTTCCAAATTTGTGCGAACTGCGAATGTGCATCCCCACGCTGCGTGTTTTGGGGTTGCCGGGCCGGTACGTAACGGCCGCGTGGAAGCTTCCAACCTTCCGTGGATCATCGAATCCAAACGGCTCGCCGAAGAACTGGATCTTAAAAAAGCTCTGCTCATCAATGATCTCGAGGCCAATGCCTGGGGCATTGCATTTCTTGATCCCGCGGATCTGGTCTCGTTGAATCAGGTTAAAGGGACTCCGGTCGGTAATCAGGCCGTGATCTCGGCCGGTACCGGCCTAGGCGAAGCTGGAATGTATTGGGACGGCACCAAGCATCTTGTATTTGCTTCTGAGGGGGGTCACGCTGACTTTGCCCCTCGTAACGAATTGGAAACCGAGCTTCTGCGCTACCTTCGCGTGCGTTTCGGTCACGTAAGTTATGAGCGGATTGTCTCCGGGCCGGGACTGGTCAATGTGTTCAATTTTCTGCGCGATACTGAGCGCGGAGTCGAGCCGAAATGGCTGGCCGACGAAATGCTGCATTCTGATCCGGCGGCAGCAATCTCACGTGCTGCGATAGACGGAAAATGCGGCCTCAGCGAGCAGGCGATCGATCTCTTCGTGTCGATCTATGGAGCGGAAGCGGGAAATCTGGCTCTGAAGATCATGGCGACGGGCGGTATCTATCTCGGCGGTGGTATCGCTCCCAAGATGTTGCCCAAACTTGCAGGGCCGTTGTTCATGGAAGGTTTTCTCAGTAAGGGGCGCATGCAGCATCTGCTGGAAGCGATCCCCGTCAGAGTGATCACCAATGACAGAGTAGCTCTACTCGGAGCTGCGCGTTTCGCGGTGGTGAGAACCACGGCTTGAACGTCCATGGCGTTCGCAGCAGAAATTCGTATTCTGAATGGCCTCCCTGAACTGTTTCAGGCTGCTGCCTCTGAGTTCATTACGCTTGCTGTCGAGGCTATACGGAGCAAAGGAAAATTCTGCGTCGCCCTTTCCGGTGGTTCGACCCCGCGCGGGCTTTACACTCTGCTCGCCAATCAGCCTCAGCATTCAATCCCGTGGAAAAAAATCTACTTTTTGTGGGGAGATGAGCGCCATGTACCGCCCGACCATCCTGACAGTAATTACCGCATGGCTTATGAAGCGATGCTCTCGAAAGTTCCCATACCCGCGGAAAATATCTTTCGAATTCATGCCGAAGAAAAAGATGCAGACGCGGCAGCCAGAGCCTACGAGCAGACTCTAACTGCGTTCTTCCATCTACAGCCTGGTGAATTCCCGCGCCTTGATTTAATTCTGTTGGGTATGGGACCAGATGGGCATACTGCTTCCATTTTTCCTGGAACACGTGCTCTCCATGAAAAGACTCGGCTGGTTGTGGCCAATTGGGTGGAGAAACTTAATGCTTATAGGTTCACGATAACACTGCCGGTGCTGAACCATTCGGCTTGCGCAATGTTTCTAGTCAGTGGGCGGGACAAAGCCAATGTGCTCCGCGAGGTTCTTGAACACCAAACTGAAGAGCTGCCAGCCAGCCTGGTGCGTCCTACGAATGGCCGATTGGTGTGGATGATAGATCAGGAAGCCGCAAGTGCCCTACCCGCACAGCTACGGGGTGGTTCCCGTGTGGCTAATTTCTGAACCAGTTGGAATATCGGCAGTAGTTCCGCGACACGAGCGGCCCGCAAACAGGCAAATCCTGGAGACAGCTTAGGAATAATTGACGTTCAGCAGGACGTTGTGTCCGCTGTGCTTGCGAAAAGTGACTTCCACTTTCTGACCGACGGGCAACGCGTTCCGCATGTCCCCTTCAAGAATCAGCATGTTGGACGATTTGACGCCATTCGATAGCATGACCACAGACTTGTTCGGTTCCCCCACGTTGGATTCGAAGAACTGAACACTTTCCACCCTTCCGCTCTGGACAAATCCGTCGCGGGTGGTCCGCGTAGTCGAGGCAGACTTACCTTTCGCGGAAGTTCCACGCCGCTTGCGAACTTCCAGCATCACATTCATTCCGAGGATTCCTGACATTGCCAGCAGGATTAATGACGTAAACAATCCATCCACGGTCAATGGAGAACCATAAATGACAATCCACACAACACCGAGCAAGGGAATGAGCGCGAGCAAAAGGGATAGCAGAAGTACCATAAGATTTTCTCGGAAGGGGCGAGAAGTGCGCCCAATATCTCGGAAACAGATTAGCAGAATAGGAAGCGGCGTTCACGTCGCGCAAGATTTAGGCTGAACTCAGGCGCACTTGTCGCGCCAATCGCCGATTTCTTTCAGCCCTTCGGCGCGAGTTTGCTCAAACAATCTGACCCGGTGGCGGGAGTGCTCGAATTCATGAATATCGGCCCAAACTTCAGCCTGCCACGGCTCGTCGTGAACTGAGGATTCGCCGCAAGTAGCGCATCGCGTGTGGAGTTTGCGTATGATTCGAACGGAAGTTGCCGCAGACTGGGCCAACTCGATGAAGATGCAACGAACTTCCTGGATATCCTCAGACTCGTCAATGAGGTGCTCATAACGAAGTAGAAAACTGAATCCCAGCTTGCGAGCTTCTTGTTCCGCCTCCCCGCGGGTGTGAAAAGGACCGTACTCCGCGCGCAACTGTTCGGTAGAGTCGCACGCCATCCAAAAAATTTCCTTATAAGCCATTCCTGCCTCGCGGGTTGCACTTTTGCGGACACTGCACCCCGAACCAACTGGGACAACCAGCTGTGGAATTGCAATTAGAATGCCGCGGCTCATGGGCTAAACAATTGCTAATACAACCACTTCCTTGAGGCCCGGAAGAGAATAACGACTGATAATGCAAGGTTTTGCAGCGTTTTCCCTCTCCTAGAACCTAACATTCTGCCGGTACGTTCGTGGTCACTTGGCGCGAGGGACGGGTTTGCATTAACATCCCTTCCACATTTGGGGGCTCGGATCGAAACCTCTCCTCAGGGTGCCTTCGAGGGTTATGGGTCAACGTCGGGAGCCGCGAAAAGAAGTTAAAGTTCCTGTCCGAATCTTCGGCACCGACGTTAATGGAAAAACTTTCTCGGAAAATCTCTTTACCGTCAACGTCAGCCGAGAAGGGGCAAAGCTGGAAGGCGTTCGTCCCCAAATCAAGGTTGGCGAGACCATCGGCATGGCCCATGGTCAGAGTAAGAGCCGTTTCTGTGTGAAGTGGGTAGGCGAACCGGGCACCGCTCAAGAGGGCCAAGTCGGCCTGCAAAACCTTTCGCCCGAAAAATCAATCTGGAACTTTCCTTTGCCCGCTCCCGGGTTGGACGAGTATGGCCGCCATTCCATGGGGACTGAGCGCCGCAAGTATCCCCGCCTGAAGTGCGTAAATTCCATCGAACTTCACCCCCACGGGGACGATACGCCGATTTGGGGCAAAGCTTCCGATCTCAGTTTGGGTGGCTGCTTTATCGAGATGCCGATTCCGCTAAAGGAAGGTACCAAGCTCAAACTTGTACTTTGGATCAAAGAGACTAAGCTTCGGGTCACGGCAAAAGTTGCCAGCAGCCGGCCAGGTTTCGGCATTGGTGTTCAATTCACCGAAATTTCCGAAGAGGAAATCGTACGGCTCAAAGATTATCTTAAGAGTATGACCCGGATTCCGATGTAGCGGATAGCTGCGATGGCACGATCTAGGCTGATGCAGGTGGGAATATTCTCACGCAGTCGCGATCTCTTGTAGTAAATCAATTCGAATTGTAGCGGACGGTTGGACCGAGTGGCGGAATAATCCCGTGCGAGCTCGCTTCCGCCGATTCCATCGGAATCGAACCCAGACAGCGCTGCACCGCGGCCGAAAGATACAAGCGTCGAACCGGTTTGGTTAGATACGCCTTCGCGCCCAGCAAAGTCGCGCGTCGCACCTGGCCCGGATCATCAACACCAGAACACATGATGACGTTCAAATCCGGCTGTAGCTTAAGCAGGCATTGCAAGGTCTTCAACCCATCCATCCCTGGCATCTGCAGATCCAGCAGGACGACAGCGGGAGAACAGCCTTGACGGATACGCAGCAATGCATCCGCCCCGTTGCTGGCAGTCTCGACCTGGTATGAATCGTTTTCCAAAATTAGCCGCAGATACCGCAACATGGCGGGCGAGTCGTCAACGACCAAGATGGTGGCCTTTGTACCATGGACTCGAGCGGAACGTGGGACCATGCACTTGCCTCCATTTCTCTGCCGCCAGACGGTGGACTGTGGACAATTAAGAACTGTCACGGAATTTAGCCTGTGGTAGCTCGGCCTGCCCCCCTGTGTCAACCATCTTCGTAGGGATTTAGCCTCCCAGTTTTCAAAGAGATGCCTGTCGTCCACAGGCTAATGCCCTGAAATTGTGCAACCCGTTGGAAGCCGCTCACCACCGATTCTGTCGAACGAACTGTCACTGCCATGAACCACGCCGCTGGAGCCTACTTTCAGGGGGAACCTAGGGCTCAGGTTGTGAATAACTAGTCCTAAATCATGCGGGACGGCCCTCATGACGCGGGTAGTGAGCCACCCTGTTGAATGTCCCTCCCGTAGGGACGCGCCGCGCATAGGACACGAATGCTTAACCCGACTGCGGCAAAACACCACTTGGGTCCGACTGCAAAGCGGACTTCCCGGTTGCTGCACCCCTCCACTAGAAGTTTAAGAACCTCGGTATCGCGTCGTGTGATTTTGATTTGATCTAGATTTACCATGTGCAATTCCTCCTACTAACATTAACGGTATGCAGGTCTTTCGCCAAAGCTTCGCCCCGAACGCGGCTGCGACAAGCTCAATTGATAGTTCAACATAGGCATTGTGCGAGAAGGCATTCCCAACTCGGCTTTGCGATTACGGGACTTCAGTTCCACAACGGGCCCGAAAGGTAGCTGGTTTATCTATGCCACAATTAAGGACCAGTTAATGTTCGTACCGTTAATCTTTGGCGTTGGGATAAATCTTTTTAGGAGCAACTACGATGAGCTGGAGAATGGCGTCCGCGCTCGCACTCTGTATCTTTTTTTCGCAAGGGGTCGCGCTTTCAAAAAGCACTTCCCCCGCAAAGCGACGAACAATCAGCATGGCGGCAGCCCGGAAAATTGCTTTGGAACGCGAAGCTGGCACGGTTAAGAGCGGTGAGCGGGAAACCGAAAAAGGGAGACTGGTTTACTCTTTTGACATCCAGATGCCAAACGGCATCCATGAAGTGAACGTGGACGCCCACAGCGGAAAGATATTAGAAGACCACATCGAGAGCCCGGCGGATGAGGCAAAAGAAAAGGCCCAGGAGAAGAAAAACTGACCTTGGTCTTCGGAATCGCACCGCCAGCTAAAAACGGTTTTGGTCGGTGCAGATGACTCGGTTGAGGTAAATCGTGCGCGTACTGATCGTCGAAGATGAACCGCGCCTGGCGGAAAATATTGCTCGCAGCCTGCGTGAGAGTGCCGGTTACGCAGTAGATGTTGCCACTGACGGCCAGGAAGGTTCTTTTCTCGCCGAATCCAATACTTATGATGTCGTGCTTTTAGATTTAATGCTGCCTGAAATGGATGGAATGCAAATACTGACTCGCATTCGTCAGGCGGGTCAGCATACGCCCGTGCTGGTGTTGACCGCCCGCGACGAAAAAGAATCGATAGTGGATTTACTGAATGCTGGGGCTGATGACTATCTGACCAAGCCCTTTGATCTGGGCGAACTGCTGGCCCGTACTAAAGCCTTGATCCGCCGGGGCAAAGGTCAACCCTCCCCCGTAGTCACAATTGGCGACCTGCAACTCAATACCGCGAATCGCACGGTGCAGCGCGCTGGCCGGACGATCCTGCTCACGGCCATGGAATATCGTGTGCTTGAATACCTGGCGCACCGCCCCGGCGCGGTCGTGTCAAAAACTGAGCTGCTGGAACATCTCTACGACTACAACTGGGAAAAATTCAGCAATGTGATCGAAGTGTACATCTCCGGCCTGCGGCGTAAGCTGGATGATGGCTCCGATAGGCAATTGATCCATACCGTTCGCGGTCAGGGTTATATCCTGCAGGATTGAGGCATGCTGCGTAGCAAGTCCATCAAAGGCCGGCTGATTGCGACCGTGGTCATCTCCCAGGCCCTGCTGGCTGCCGGACTTCTTTTTGCCGGCGTGTTCTACACCCACCGCAGACTCGTAGCTGCGCTGGACGCCGGCTTGCAAGCGCGAGCCATGAGTGTGGCTGCACTCGTGCGGTATACCGAAGATGCCAGCGGAAACCTCTACTTTGACGACTCTCTAGTGCCCCGCTCACTGGATCCCGATCATCCGGACTTTTTTGAGGTATGGGCGGAACGATCGGGCCTTCTCACTCGTTCTCCCAATTGGCCCGCGGGAATGGAAATACCTGCTGGACCTGACCATCATTGGAACCTCACTTTGGGCAATGTCCCTTACCGAGTATCACGAGTGTCCCATGTTCCCGTGCTGGATCGCGAAGAAGGACAGTTTTTCCAGCCTCAAGCGTTGACCATTGTGTACGCGTCACCTCTCATCCGAGTCCAGGAACAGACGTGGGCGGCGGGAGTTTTCATCGCTGTAGCAAGTCTCATCCTCCTGGGAGCGACCGTTTTGTTGTCACTCTATGGAATTCGGCGAGGATTATTGCCACTCCAGCGTCTGGCTGCGCAGGCAGCGCTGGTCTCGGCTCGGAATTGGGAGCTTCCCATGCCCGCGGAGGCCGAGCAGACCACCGAATTGCGTCCTTTGACCGACTCCATGATCGCGATGCTGGAGCGGTTGGAGCGTTCGTTCGTGCAGCAACGTGAATTCATGGGTAACGCTGCGCATGAGCTCAAAACGCCCGTAGCTGTCTTGAAGTCCACTTTGCAATCGCTACTGCACCGGCCTCGCAATTCGGAAGAATATCGTGCCGGAGTGCAGGAGTCGCTGGAAGATCTAGAGCGGCTGGAGCGCCTTCTGCAGTGGATGTTGCGGTTGGCTCGCGCTGAACAATGGGCCCACGGGGCGCTTCGGCGGGACCTTGAGCTCATCGATATTACTGCGACCTGCGAAGAAGCGGTCGAGAGAATCCGCGGTCTGGCGCAGTCGCGGCATACCAGCATTCATCTTGCCACCAATGGCAAGGTGCTTTTACGGGCCGATCCAGAGGACCTGCAACTAGTGTGGCTCAACCTGCTGGAAAACGCCGTTCGCTACAGCCCGGAAGGCGGGGTGGTTGAGGTAGCTGTAACACGTAAGGATGGTGGTCCGGCGCAGATTATCTTTCAAGACCACGGTATCGGCATCCGCCCGGAGGATTTGCCGCATGTATTTGAGCGATTCTACCGAGGGGATCCGTCCAGAACCCGTGCCACTGGCGGTTTTGGACTTGGATTAGCCATTGCAAAAGCCCTGGTCGAGGCTTATGGCGGGACCATTACTGCCGAAAACGCTCCTACCCGAGGCACCCGTGTGACCGTAGAACTGCCGCTGAACGGCAGCAACTGAATTCCTGTTGACTGCATCCATTCAGCTTCTCTTAATGTTCGTTCCCGCATTATCTAACCGCTTTTGCTGATGGTAAAAGACATGGGCATGTCACGATGCAGCAACATTGATCGCATTTTGAAAATCGCGCTGATGGTTTCGACCATTTCGTTTCCAGTCTGGTCGCAAACAACGCCCTCCCAAACGACGGTCGGCCCTCGCCCTAATCAAGTGACCAACAGCGCTCCGTTGACCCTGACCTTACAGGATGCGCTGGCGCGGGCACGAAAAAATAATCCTGAGTATCGTGCTGCGGTCACAGAATTTGGATTGGCAAAAGAAGATCGTGTGCAGAGCCGGACCGCGCTTCTGCCCAACGTCAACTACAACACCTCGTTTCTTTACACCCAGGGGAATGGCACGCCGACCGGGAAATTCGTCGGCGCCAATGGGGTGCATGAATACCTCAGTCAAGGAAATATTCACCAGGAAATTTCTTTGCAGAACCTGGCGGACTATCGGCGCACCTCGGCGGCCATGGCTGTGGCCCAGGCACGTGCCGAGATTGCGGCTCGCGGTTTGGTAGTGACAGTGGTGCAGGCTTACTACGGGTTTGTGGTGGCTCAGCGAAAATATGCTACGCAACAACGGGCGGCAGCGGAGGCTCAAAACTTTTTCGATATCAGTCAGAAACTCGAGCGCGGCGGCGAGGTAGCACACTCCGACGTGATCAAAGCTGAGATCCAGTTTCAGCAGCAACAACGCGACTTGCAGCAAGCGGAGCTGGAAATGAATCGCACCCGGCTAGAGCTCGCGGTGCTCGTCTTCCCTGATTTCAACGAGAACTTCAGCGTTGTAGACGATCTGCAAACTCCTGAACCCCTGCCTGCATTCCCGGAAGTCCAGACCGCTGCCGCGCGTAAAAATCCCGATCTCCGTGCTGCCACTTCCGCTCTGCAGGCAACCAATTCGGAAGTCGCCATTGCCTGGAATGGGTTCCTACCATCCTTATCTCTGGATTATTTTTACGGCATCGACGCCAATCGATTCGCCATTCGCGGTATCGATCCGGCCACAGGATTGCCGATTCATAATCTGGGGTACTCAGCCGTAGCCACGCTGCAGTTACCCATCTGGAACTGGGGATCAAATCGCAGCAAACTGAAGCAAGCTGACCTTCGGCGAGACCAGGCGCGGGTGGAATTGAGTTTCGCGCAGCGGCAACTGCTCGCTAACCTGCGGACCTTTTACAACGAAGCACAAACGGCTCGTCAGCAACTTGAATCGCTAAGTCGCTCGACTGAACTGGCCGCAGATAGTATGCGTCTGATCACGCTTCGCTACCAATCGGGAGAGGCTACTGTGCTGGAAGTAGTGGACGCGCAGAATACGCTGAACATGGCGCGCAATGCCTTCAATGATGGGCAAGCTCGCTACCGGATGGCGATAGCAAATCTGCAAACATTGACCGGAAATTTCTAGGCTGACACCTTTATGAGGCGAACGATCAAAGACGATTGCCCGCTGAGCGCTATCACAATCCCAGCGCGGCATGGCGTAAGGAATGGCGATGCCGCCGAGGGAGATACCCACAAGAGAGCGGCTTCCGTTCGGTGGCGTGGCGGAATATTTTGTGCAGTGATGTTGTTCCTCTCATTCCTCTCCAGCTGCTCCAAAGATACCGGCGAGAAAGCGCCGGTTGTCCCGGTGCAAGTAGCAACGGTCGAGAAGACAACCCTGCAGCGGACGGTCACGGCGGAGGCGGTTCTGTTTCCTTTGCAGCAATCCGCCATCGTGCCCAAAATCAGTGCGCCGGTGAAGGCTTTTTACGTCAAGCGCGGCAGTCGCGTTCGGAAGGGTCAGCTGTTAGCGGTTTTGGAGAATCGCGATCTGGCTGCAGCCGCGCAGGAAAACCAGGGAGCTTACAACCAGGCGGAAGCGACCTATGCCACCACCACCTCAGCCCAGTTGCCGGAGGAAATCCAGAAGGCACAACTGGATACACAAGCGGCCAAACAAATGCTGGAAGCGCAGCAGAAAATCTATAACAGCCGGCAGGAACTCTTTCAGCAGGGCGCCATCCCTCGCAAAGAACTCGATCAAGCCGGCGTCGATCTGACGCAGGCCCGAAATCAATACCAAATTGCACAGAAGCATCTGGACGCATTGATGGCCACCGGCAAACAGCAGGCGCTGAAATCCGCTGCTGGACAACTGGAATCCGCCAAGGGGAAATTCTTGGGAGCAGCAGCACAAATGAGTTACTCCCAAATTCGAAGTCCAATTGATGGCGTGGTCACAGATCGTCCACTTTATCCCGGAGAGATGGCCGCCGCAGGCACCCCCATTGTCACAGTTATGGACATTTCTCAAGTCATCGCCAAGGCCCATATTCCACAGCCGGAAGCCGCGCTGCTTAAAGTAGGTGACAAAGCAACCATCACGGTTCCGGGAGAGAGTGAGCCGGTCGATGCCAAAGTCACGGTTGTCAGTCCTGCGCTGGATCCGAATAGCACTACGGTCGAGGTCTGGGTGCAAGCCAAGAATCCCAGGCAGCGGCTGAAGCCGGGCACAAGCGTTCAAGTTTCCATGGTGGCGCAGACGATCCCCGATGCGTTAGTAATACCAGCCGCAGCATTACTGACCGGACAAGATGGAACTACTACAGTGATGGTGGTGGGGGCCGATAATCGTGCCCATCAAAAGCCGGTGAGCGTAGGGATTCGCCAAGGCGATCAAGTTCAAATCACCGAAGGATTGCAAGCCGGAGATCATGTGGTTGCGTCCGGAGCTTACGGTCTGCCGGATAACACGCAAGTCACAGTAGCCGCGCAGACTGATGAAAAGCAGAACGAAAAGCAGAATGAAAAATAGTCTCCATCGTCCAGCTGAAGACGTCTGCTTTCAATGCTGCACCGGCGGTGCCGGATGAAGCGCCATGAACCGGGCACAGTGAATGGAGAATCCACTTACTGGTTTTCGCGGCACTCCAAACCCGTGATCTTTCTGATCCTGACGCTGGCGCTGCTTGGAGCTTATCTTGCCTTTACCATTCCAGTCGCGGTTTTCCCAGAAACCAATTTTCCGCGAATCCTGATCGCCGTCGACAACGGCGTAATGCCGATTGATCAAATGATGGTCACCGTCACCCGCCCTATTGAGGAAGCGGTGAACAGCGTTCCGGGGCTGACGGAAGTTCGTTCCATTACCAGTCGCGGTTCGGCGGAAATCGATTTGTTTTTTAATTGGAATGTGGACATGTTCCAGACGCTGCAATACGTAAATGCAGCGATCTCGCGGGTTCAAGGAGAATTGCCGCCAACCGCCACTGTGATTGCGAACCGAATGACGTTCGCCAGCTTCCCCATCATGGGCTACAGCCTCACCTCGGATACCGTGCCGCAGACCCAACTCTGGGAACGAGCCACCTACGAGATGAAACCGCGGCTGAATCGGCTGGATGGTGTTTCCACGGTGCTGGTGCAAGGCGGACAACAGCCCGAGTTTCACATCACGCTCCAGCCTACGAAACTGCTCACCGCCAACGTCACAGTTACTGACACTCTCGACAGCCTTCAAAAAACAAATCTGATCGATTCGCCAGGACTTTTTGAGCGCAATCATCAACTTGTACTTGGTTTGGTTAGCGGCCAGATGCGTACTCCCGAGCAGATCGCCGACACAGTGATCAAGACAACTCCTGCGGGGATCCCAGTTCGGATCGGAGACGTCGGCACGGTAGTTCCCGGGGTAAAACCTGTGTATACGATCGTCACGGCGAACGGTAAGCCGGCAGTGCTCCTGAACATCAACCGGCAGCCCGAAAGCAATACGGTGCAGGTTGCCACGCTGGTGCACGCGGAAGTGGATCGCATACGGAAGTCGTTGCCGCCTGGTATTGAGATACGGCCATTCTATGATCAGTCGATCATCGTCGATGATTCCATCAAGAGCGTGCGGGATGCCATTCTCCTGGGGTTGATTCTCGCTTCGATTATTTTGGTGGTGTTCCTGCGAGATTGGGGAACGTCCATCGTTGCCGGCCTCGTGATCCCAGTCACGATTCTGGTGACATTCATTGCGCTCAAGCTTCTCAATGAAAGCTTCAACCTGATGACGCTAGGCGGGCTGGCCGCCGCTGTGGGATTGGTAATTGACGACGCTATCGTGGTGGTAGAGAACATCGTGCTGCATCGCGATGCCGGGCAAGGGCGCCTGCAAGCCATTCATAGCGCGCTACGAGAAATCACCGTTCCCCTGGTCGGTTCCACTGTCACCCCCGTAGTGGTGTTCCTGCCTTTGATTTCCATTACCGGCGTTACGGGTACGTTTTTTCGCGCGCTAGCTATCACCATGGGGATTTCTCTTTTCACATCGCTGGTGCTGGCTCTCACCTGGACTCCCAATCTCAGCCAATACTTCATTGGCAGGAAGAAGGGCAGGGATGGAGAAAGTGCCGACGGCGAGCCCGAAGAAGAATCGATGACGCGCCTGTTGGCGGCAGAGGAAGCTTCTCTGGGTGTCTTTTTCCTCAGATTGGTTAACTTCCACGAGAGGTGGTTGCGCCGCGCGCTGAGTAAACCCCTGTGGCTGGCGGGAATCAGTCTGGTGCTGGTGATCGCCTCCTATGTTTGCTACCGGACCTCTGGATCGGATTTGATGCCAGCAATGGATGAGGGCGGATTCACCGTAGATTACCTCACCCCGGCGGGGACGTCATTGGCTGAGACCAACCGAATGGTGACCCACATAGAACAGATCATGAAATCCGTGCCTGAAGTGGAAAGCACTTCGCGCCGCACCGGATTACAACTGGGCTTGGCCGCAGTCACGGAAGCCAACACCGGCGATATTTTAGTCAGGTTGAAGAGAGATCGCAGCCGGAATATCGACGAAATCATGGCGGACGTACGCTCACAGATCACAACGCAAGAGCCTGCCGTTGAGGTGGAATTTATTCAAGTCTTGCAGGATATGATTGGCGACCTCACCAGCGCACCGCAGCCGGTTCAAATCAAGCTCTTCTCCGAGAATGCTGAGCTGTTGCAAACATGGGCTCGTAAGGTAGCCGAAAGCATTGGCAAGATTCACGGCGTGGTGGATTTACTGGACGGGATTGAGAACACCATCAGCGGCCCGGCGGTCACTTTTCAGATTAATCCCACTGTGGCGGCGCGTGCCGGATTTACTCCGCAGGAGATTGCGGTTGATGCTGCAGCTCTCCTGGAGGGGGAACCAGCTACCACGCCCGTAGTTACCAATGGCCGCCCCTACACGGTACGCGTCCGCTTCCCTGCCGGAAGCCGCGTCTCGCTTGAGGCGATGCGCGATACTTTGCTCACTAGCAGCAGCGGCAGGACTGCGACATTAGGAGCGCTAGCAACTATCATCGAATTGCCGCCGCAAACCGAAATCCGTCGCGAGAATCTGCAACGCGACATCGCCGTTACCGCGCGCCTGGAAGGTATCGACTTGGGTAGCGGAATGGCCGCGGTGCAGAAGGCGGTGGACGCATTGCATTTGCCATCGGCCATCCGAGTGGAATATGGCGGGACTTACAAGGAAGAGCAGAAATCATTCCGTGATCTTATGTTCGTTTTGATTCTGGCCATCGTTCTGGTTTTCATTGTGCTGCTGTTCGAGTTTGGAACTTTCGCGGCGCCGATAGCGATTCTGGCTTCCGCTCTTTTGTCAACTTCAGGAGTTTTCATCGCGTTGGTGATCACGCGTACTACGTTCAACGTCTCCTCATTTATGGGAATGATTATGGTGATCGGTATCGTGGCAAAGAATGGAATCCTGCTGCTCGATGCCGACGAGAAATTCCGTAAGTTGGGACTGTCCGCGGAAAAGGCCATGCTGCAGGCGAGCCGACGTCGGTTGCGGCCGATCGTCATGACCGCACTGGCCACTATGGCGGGCATGCTGCCCCTGGCTTTCGCCTGGGGTGCGGGCTCGCAGATGCTACAGCCGCTGGCTATCGCCGTAATTGGCGGAATATTGATCTCGATGGTGTTGTCTCTGGTCATCACCCCTGCCGTTCACTACTATCTGAGTCATGAGGAGACGAAGGTGGAAGAGTTGTCGCCGGCGCGGATATGAACGGAAGGTTTGTCTCAGTCCTCCCCTTAAACGGTTTTCAAAATAGAGAATGGTTGTCCCAACGAAAGTGCAGAACATTGCACTCGACTGCGAACCTTGGACTGCACTCCCCCTGTTGGAAAACAACAAAAGCCTCATAAAGGTGCGACATTAAAAGACTGAGACACGCTACAAAAACCATAATCCTTGGATTTTCAAGCACTTGGGTAGGGGACAATACGAGCAGGTTTCTCTGTGGCCTCCTTCGTCATACTTGCTTAACCATAGTCTGCAAGATTTTATGCGGCTCATTGGATTGTCAATTGCACTACAATAGGGCAACTCGGCCTTGATTGCAGGTTCGTGGAGTCTACCGCCACTTTGAAGCAACCATCCATGGTGACGCAGGGTAGTCCCCTTCGGGGAGAGATATCCTTCCAGCAACTCCTGGCTGCCGCCTATGTAATTCAGCAGCAGAGCGAGGGCATTAATCTGCGCGAGGGTGGTGCGGATCCTATCCAAGTTCTCGTTCATATCGCAGAAACCCAAAAGCTAATTCAAAGTCGTGAGCTGGATTTGCCGGCCGCGACGATGCTGATTGCCGAACAGGTGGAGAAGATCACCAAGGCAAGCGGCGTCGCCGTGGGCATCGTGGAAGGAAATGAACTGGTGTACCAGGCGAGCCGGGGAAGCGCCGTCGGCGAGATGGGGTCGCGTGTGCCCATGGCTTCTGGCTTGTCTGCCTATTGCCTCCACAGCGGCCAAATCCTGCAGTGTTCAGATGTAAGGAGAGATACACGATTACGCTATGAACTCTGCCGAGTTCGGGGCGTGCTGTCTTTGATTGCCGTTCCGGTTTATCACGAGGGCAAAATTGCGGGCGTACTCGAGGTTCGATTCGCGGAAGCCAATTCTTTCGGGGAGCACGACGTGCGCAGCTCGCAATTGATGGCTGGATTGGTGAGCGATGCCATTGCCCGAGCTTCCGGGCTGGAATGGAAGCAGTCGCTGGCCACAGAACGCGCTTCCATGCTGGAAGTCTTGGAAAGAATCAAACCACAGCTGGAGCGTTTGGCCCAGGGTCGGGAGGAATCCGTTGTTTCCAACGATCTGGAAGCAGAAAACTCCTCGGAAGTATGCCGCGGTTGCGGACATGAGTTCAGCGAAGAAGAATATTTCTGCGGTAGCTGTGGGACCGCGCGCCATGAAATATCGGCGCGGGGGGATAGCCAGAGCAAATGGGCTTCTCTCTGGCACATGCAGGAAGCGCAGAAACAGAATAGCGAAAGCTTGGTTGCGCATGATGTCACCGCCTCGGAAACAACTGAGAGTTCATATCCATCGGCAGTGCAGCAGACGTTGGACGGTGGGTGGGATGACGGGCCTGCAATGATCGACGGGATAATGACTGACGCCCGTGTGGGGAGCTATACCAATCTGGCATTGAAAGAAAAGCCACATAGGACATGGAGCACGGCCCGTGTACTAGAGATTCTGAAAATGCCGCGACTGCCGGGACATTTGTGGATTACCGCCCAGTGGCGTGCCTATCGCGGCACTGTCTATATTGCTGTCGCGGCCTTTCTTCTCCTCTCTGCGATTTTCGATTGGGGGTTTCCAGCTGCGCAAATCGGCGCTACGGGGCAAACGGCCACAACGAAAGGGCGCAAACCAAAAGCGCCCGAGCTCACCTTTTCTGAGAAGGTACTGGTTAGTCTGGGCATAGCCGAGCCCCCGGCGTCGCTTACTTATGTTGGAAATCCCCAGACCCAGGTCTGGGTCGATCTTCATACTGCACTTTACTACTGTCCGGGTGCCGACCTATATGGCAAGACGGAGGGGGGCAAACTGACTACTCAGAAGGATGCGCAACAGGACCAGTTCGAACCGGCGTCACGAAGGGCTTGCGATTAATTTCTTCGCGAGAGAATCGAAGTTTTTTATCCTTCCGAGGTTTGACGGTTCCTCGAAACGAGGAGTGGAATTGTTTATGGCTTCAAGGGTGAAGAAGTGACGAATTCAACCAATAATGCGTCCGAGCGTACTGAGCAAATATCCAGCTCAGAGCTAAACCCACTTCAAAATCCGACTCTGGGCAGGAACCTGGGCAGATGGGCACAGGTATATTTCACCAGCCCACCCGAGAAGCGAGAACAGGCGGTAGTGGAGCTTCTGCGCGAACTGGAGACCGGAGTTGGACCGGTACCTCATGTGAGCAGCAGCAGGAAGCTCGAAGATGGCAGGGCCTTCTGCCCCCGCTGCCAACGCCAAGGCGAGCCCGACCAGAGGTTTTGTGTAATTTGCGGTTCCTCCCTGACAACTCTTTCGGACGCTGCTGAACATGACCGAGCTTTCGCCGCAAACCTTCCCGTCCCAGATTCAACTCCGATCTCGCCTGAAGGGGATGCGCAATGGTTGCGCGACAGAGCATTTGCCAGCTTTGACTCTGATGTTCCCAGGCGCCAACCGTGGAAAAAATATCTATTCGCAATGGGTGTGGTGGCGCTGGCGGGGCTTGGGTATTTCGAGTGGTCGGCGCGATCCGACCGTGAGCCGTCCCAAAAACCGTCGATCTCGGTTGCCTCTGAGTCGACGGTTGAGAAAAACCATTCGGCGCAGATCGGAGTCCCAGTTTCTGAACCTGCATTGCCACCAGCGAACAAAGCAGAGAGTCGCCCAAATCTCGACCGCACCATGCCAGCAGCGACACTGGCCGTCCAGAGACAGAGGCTTGTGCCGAATTCTCCTGTGCCGACTTCAGACACAGGGGCGGGAGACGGTGTGCAGGAGTTACTTCTTGCCCGGCACTTTCTTGACGGCAAGGGAGGAATGCGAGATACACCAGAAGCTGTAAAGTGGCTGTGGAAGGCGGTGGGCAAGCAGAACACCAGCGCCGTAATATTGCTGGCAAACCTGTATCTCATTGGCGACGGTGTGCCCAAGAATTGCGATCAGGCCCGGCTCTTATTGGTAGCAGCTGCTAAAAGAGGCGCAAGCGACGCAGCCCAAAAACTCCGCAATTTAGAATCCAACGGTTGTTCGTGAACCGACCTGCGTAAATAAAAAACCTCCGCACACGGAGGTTTTTTCTTCCTCTGATTTTTTCTTGTTGATTACTCGATCAGGCCCGTACCGGTATCCGATTGATCGAGATCGAGTATTCTGTGTTCCCAACTCTCCAATACGTCAGGCGTGGGCTGGGGCTCCATGTTTGCGGGCTTCGTACCACAAGGCGAGTTCGACTCGGTTCCAGAGTCCGAGCTTGTCGTAGATGACTCGCAAATAGTTTTTGACGACGTGCTCGGTAGTTCCGATTTCATTTGCGACTTCCTTGTTTTTGAGTCCCCGGGCGACGAGCTCGATGACACGCTGCTCTCGCTCGCTGGGAGTACGTTTTCCGTAACGCTCGCCTCCGAACATAATTGCCTCCGATATAAAAGAGTTGCGAGTTTCACTCGCTTGATACCATCGTTGATTCCGAACCGTAAAAAAAGACGATTGAAATGCGCCTTCACTGTACGGCGCGCCATTTTAAGCTGGCGAGCGATTTCTGAATTCTCGCAGCCCTGCAGAAGAAGCTCCACAATCTGTTGTTCACGCGGACCTAGCCCAATCAACTTCTCCTTCACACGGATCCCCCATAACGAATATCGCCTGCCAACCAGGCAACTTTCCGCAAAGCGCGTCTCGCACAGGGTGCACGAGTACGCGAAGGACGACTTACCAACCGATTCTTCTAAAATTCATAGCATTCACAGTGCCACGCCGCACATTGTTTGCACAGGTAGCTACAAATCGGGATTTCCACAGGCAGAACGGGATCCCTGAGGATATGAAAACCGAATGTGGTTTTGCGCAATCTTTCTTTAGTTAGTTAGACATATCCTAAGGGAGGATGGCAACGCGCCAAACCGTCGGAAATGGCGAGAGAAATCGCTGCGGGTGCGAAATCCACCGCGGCCAAGTGCAAGTTCCAGCTTTACCGTAGCCTTCTTTTTCCCCGCCGCCGCGCCGACCCTTCGGCAGGATTATTGCTCAGGCCCCAACCGTCTCGCTGCAAAACGAAGACCCGCCTAAGGTGAATCCCTTAGGAGAAAATTCCCTTCAAATGTAGCCGTTTTGGTACTAATTACACCTTCATACTTATTGTTTTTTGGGGCCAATCATGCTTGGCCGCGATGAAGGAAAACACGTCACAAAAGTGGATTCTGCTCCTTTCACCGGCGACCAACACTCTGTCAACATCTGATCTAGTATTCTTTTTCAACTATGAAATTGTCCGTAGTCATGCCGGTCTACAACGAGCATGCCACTCTTCGCACCGTAGTAGAGAGAGTTCTGTCGGTCG
>Ga0207646_10001238_pt1 | contig 32053 bp, 55 predicted proteins | sample KBSK5502metaG_FD_184343 | JGI IMG/M metagenome (GOLD analysis project Ga0207646, IMG submission 184343) | Corn, switchgrass and miscanthus rhizosphere microbial communities from Kellogg Biological Station, Michigan, USA - KBS K5-50-2 metaG... | ecosystem: Host-associated > Plants > Roots >... | reverse complement strand
GGCTCCGCGTCGGGGAAGGCTGCGCCCTCCTTCACGACCGCATCGTGCGCGGCGCCCGCGCCTACATGCTGGAATGTGACGAGCGGTGGAGCTTCATCCACACCAAGGAGGCGCGCGTCGAGCCCGGCAAGGACCCGGCGGAGTGGGGCGACGTCTACACCTTCGTCGCGCTCGACTCGGTGACCAAGCTCGTGATCGCCTACTACGTCGGGAAGCGCGACCATGAGAGCGCCGACGCCTTCATCGCCGACCTGAGGGCGCGCCTTACCGTGGTGCCGCAGCTCGCAACCGACGGCTTCGTGCCGTACATCGAGGCGATCCGCGCGTGGTTCATGGGCTCGGTCGACTACGGCGCCGTCGTGAAGAACTACCGCACCGGATCGAAGCGCGGGCCCGATCACCGCTACGAGCCGCCTCGCGACCCCTTCATCACCAAGACGCCGATCTTCGGCGCGCCGGACATGGCCCTGCTCTCGACCTCGCACATCGAGCGGAACAACCTCACCATGAGGCACGTCGTCGGGCGCACTCGCCGTTTGTGCCTGGCGTTTAGCAAAACCCTCCGCGGGCACCGCGCCGCCGAAGCTCTCGGGTTCATGGCCTACAACTTCGTGCGGCAGAACGCGGCCCTCGGCGGCGAGACACCGGCCATGGCCGCCGGGCTCACGGACCACCCCTGGACGATCGGCGAGCTCATGGACGCCGCCCTTGCCGCCGAGCCTTGCGAGATGGCCCGACCTGTCCAGTTGGCGTTGCCCCCCGAGCGCGCTGGTAGGGCGATCGGTGCGGCCCGCGAGCTTCCCAACGGGCGCGGTTGGCTGCGCGTGGTCGACGGCAAGGGCGGGCCCGCACCTCAACCCGAGGCGCCCACGCCCGCTCCGATGGCTCCCGTGGTGCCGTCCGTCGAGGTGTCCGCCGTCGTGTCGAGCGTCGCCCCCGTCGATGACCGGCAGCTCGACCTGCTCGCGTGGAAGCCCAAGGCGCGCGAGCCCATCCAGTTGTCGCTGTTTCTGGACCGGCCGGAAGAGACGAAGTAGATCCGCGGCTCCCAACGCGGAGGCTTCATATGGCGGATCGTAGCGGAGTAGTCTGTTGGCCAGAGCAGACGGTGAAGGTGCCAAGCGACAACGCCAACGTGGACGACAAGCGAATAGCCTTTGATGTAGCCCACGATGGATATCAGTACACGGTTGAGCTTGTTCCGTCGCCCGAAGGTGTGCCGTGGTGGCGTGGAACGTGGAGGTGCAGGAGCCACCCCAATCCACCACAAGGGCACGTCCGGGCCAAGCTCTACAAGGCGAGCGACGGGGGTGAGGGTGTTGTTCTCGTCGGTGGCTGGAACGAAGAGGGACGCGACTGGTACTGGACGGCCGAGTTTCCGTAGATGTGAAGCTACTCACCGCACCCTCCGAGGTGTCCCTTATTGAAAACGAGGGTGTATCGATTTGGCGAAATCGACCCACTACCCGCTTCGGCGTGAGCTTCGGCCCGTCATCAGGCTCAGCCCCCATCATCTTGATGACCTTGCGGAGCGTCGCATCTTCGTTGCCAGAAGGATCGCAGACGATGATGCGCATGCCGCTGGTTCCAGGCGGGCACGTCGGTACAGAGAACTCGATCGTCATGCTTCGCAGGTCAGCCGCTCGCATCGACGCGCGAGCAAGCTCTCGGGCCCGCTCCGCGCTGTCGGTCATGCCCGCCTCAAATTCCTTGAGCTCAAGGACGTCGAGGATTGTCAGCCCGTCGTTGACCAGCTTGCGCAGCCCTTCCTCACCCACGGCTGCGATGACGCGAGCCTTCACGTCAGCATCGTCAGCAGGCTCTTGGTCAAACATGTCGCGTTGCTCACCCACTGTCTTCCTCCTTCACCAGTCCAGCGATCTCCGCAATACGCCGGTCGTCGATAGCCTTGAACTGCCGCAGCGCGGTTGCGGCGAACAACGTCGCCAGTTGCTGGTCGCCGTAGAAAACCAGCTGAGCCTGCGGGCCCACTCCATCGACCACGATGGCCGGCATCACGAGCACGTTGGCGATCCTGTGCTTCACGCGGGCGGCGTGAACATCGACCAGAAAACCCTTCAGTGCTGCGTTACCCTCTGTCTCGGAGAGGAACGGCTTCGCGAGCTCCGCGTAGAGTTCGGGATTGGGCCCCGACGGCGGCTTGGCGGTGTCATCGCTCACGGGTAATGCTCCTTCCCCGACTCCGGGGCCATGTCGCGGACCTTTTCTGCGATCCCGTCAATCTCTTGGCGCAGGTACTGAATGGCCTGCAGGATGTCACCGCGGCTTGGATTGCCGCCCAGACGACCGGGGAGCTTCTCGGCTCCACACGCTTTGCACATACCGATCAGCTTCTGGATCTCGTCCACGGATGCTCCTCGGTGTTCATTTCCAGCCATTCATTCGCGCCGCTTCTTTGCGCTTTTCCGCCTCATGCAATGATCTCTCTGTCGCCGCGAGCTCTTGTCGATGTCGCTCGCGCATCTTTTCCAGGGCAGCGCGGTGACGCGTAACCTCCGCGTCTGCGGCGATGTACTCCGGATTTGTTGCCATCTGTTTCTCCACTGCGTTCGCGCCCGCCTGGCAGACAACGCCCACCAATTATGCATCTTCTCCCGACTCTTCGCCAGCCTAACTGGCACGGTCTAGCCGATTGCGATTGCAGCCAAGAGCGCGGGCAGGTCGGCGGCCAGTCGGTGAGCCTCCTGCGTCAGCAGGTCAGCCGACAGCGTCGGCCATGTCGCGAGCGCAGCTTCTACCGCGTCACGCTCCACGAGCGCAGTCGTCACCCGCGCAGCGAGGCGCATCCGTTCGGCGATCCTGTGCGGCGTGGTAGGGCCCCGAGCCAGCGCTTCCTGGGCCTCGACAAGGCGAGCGCCAGTCGTCGCAGCCGCGTTGATGAGGTGGCCGCGGGTGATCATGGGCGCACATCATCGCAGCGATCGGCCCAGCGCCCGCGCACCACGATCTCACCGACGGGCCCGCGTTTCGTCGCGTCCGTGTTCACGCTGCGGCGCGCCTTCGCCTCGGAGATCTGCCATCGCGCGTACGCTGCCCGCATCTCCGGAACGTCGGCGTTGCTGAGCGTCCACACGATGCCGCGCCGGTCGAGTTCGTGCAGCGCATCCACCAAGCGATCGTGATCCGTGCGCGCCCCACCGAACAGGCCAGCCTGGGCCGGAGCGCGGTAGCTGAAGCCGTCGAGCGTGTACGCGGTGAAGTCGGCCGTCTTCGACACCGGGTGATACGGCGAGTCGATGTAGACGGCCTCTCCTGCCCGCGCCCCCATCAGCGTGACGGCGAAATCCTCGCACCAGATGTCGACGCCTTGCAGCGCACGAGAGCAAGCCCGCAGATTGTTCGGGTCGCAAAGCATAGGCGGCTTGCCCGACGAGGTGCGGCCGAAGCTCACGTTGCACTCGCCGCACGGGTTCACCCGCCACAGTCCGTTGAAGCCCCACTTGTTGATGACGAAAAACATCGCCGCGCGTTCGACCAGTGACCCAGCGCCCGTGTTGATGGCCTTGCGGATCTCGTAGTAGCGAGCCTCGCCGTACTCTGGGTCGAGCCGCTGAAGCTCGGCGATGAGCGGCTCTACGTGGTCGCGGACCGCGAGGTAGGCATCGATCAGTCGCGGGTTGGCGTCGCTGAGAATCGCCGGCCGGACCGCCGAGTAGACCTGCCAGAACGGGGTCCCGCCGCCGAGGAATGGCTGCCGGTAGCCGCGGGCACGGTCCGCTGGTGGGAGCAACGGCGCAAGCTTGGCGAGCAGCCCAGCTTTGCCGCCCACCCAGCGCAGAAACGGGGTCGGGCTCACGTCCAGCTCCCATCTGTAGACATCCCCTGCCGCGCTGCCACCGCGGGCAGGACTTTCGCCAGCGAGCCCGCCTTGCAACCAGCACGGATCAGGTCCCACGCGCCGCCAACGAGCTCGCCCAGCACGTCGAGCGTCTGGGTGCCGCGTCGGAGCTCGAGCCGCACGCACTCGCCGGTCGGCACCAGGACCAGCCGCACCGGGTTGCGCACGTGATTCCGTCGGCGCGACGCCATGCGGGCAGCAATTCGCCGATTCTCCGCGCCCTGTTCGCTGAGAGCCGCCATGTGGCCGGGGCGCGCCGCGACTACAGCCCCACCACGTTTGCCGGCTGCGCTTGCCTCTGCTGGCGTGAAACAGTGAGCCTTGCCGGATGCATGCGCAGCCCGTCCCCCGCTTGCAGCGATCTCGAGTCGACGAGCTTTGGTGACTGCGCGCAGCCCTCCGAGCGGCGCGGTCATGAGGAACCATCCGTGGGTAGCGTCACCTCAATGCTGGCGCGCACCCACCATCCGCCAGTCGCGCGCTTGAACGAGGCGATCAGCGGCGCCAGGATCTTCGCTTCCCAGTAGGACCGCGGCAGCCAGCCGTGGTTCATGTTGTCGGCGAGCGCGTTGACGTCGAAGACCCACGGCTCGCCATCTGGCGCACCACCCTCCAGCGGCGTCACGGCCACCCAGTGAGTCGCTTTGAGCGATGCCGCTACGGGGACGCCCGGAGCCTCCCACGGCCCACTGAACTGCAGCAGCATGAGTCCGTGCTGGGGCCAGCAGTGGGATCGATAGCCAGGAGCCGTACTGTGGCCAGCTAGCGTGTATCCGGTGCTGTCGAAACTCACAGCTGCCGTTCGGAGAGCGGTTCTCATCTGCGTGAAGTTTACCCGCGTATGAGGTGGGAAGGCGACGCGCACGTCTGCCAGCGGCTTTTTTAGCAGCGCTGCGAACGCCGTCTGTCCACATGACGCCCACGAATGAGCGTCAAGGTCTGCAACAGTGAGCCAGGTGGTCATCGCTCATCTCCACGAATGAGTGGCGCCGCTGCAGCGATGTACGCGCGCGCCTTGCCCAGATCCAGATCGTCACGGTCTTCCCGCAGCCGGCCCTCCGCGTCGATGCTCAGTCCGTACTCGCGCACCAGATCGGCGACCGCGGGGAGCGTCTCGGCGTACAGGCCGCCTGCGATGCCGATGCCCAGATCGGGGAAGGTCCCCCGAATGGCGGCGACCCATCCCCGAGCACATCGTGGGTCGATCGGCAGTCCGCGACCAGCGCTCACGTCGAGGAGCACATCGGTGATGATGCCTGCGTACGCTCGCAACGTGCCTGTCAGATCCTCGGCGGCGAAGTCGTACTCCATCGCCTTCGGACCGATCTGGAGCACCACGCGCTCCCAGCCACCGTAGTTCAGGAAATGCAGCAGTTGTTCTGGATCTGGCCAGGGCACATTCACCTGCACGCCGTCGCACGGTTCCCCTCCATGTGCACACGCGCGGAGCAACTGCTCGCCGAGATCGGTTGTATCCTTGGTGAAATAATGGATCATGTTCAACGCTCGCGGAACCAAGAATGACTCCCATGGAGCACGAGGGCGAAGCCCTGCCTGCCGAGCCGTCTGAAAGATCTCAGCGATATCCTCCGGCGCGGGACTCCTCGCGTTGCGCTCGCCGCCCGCCAGCACCTTCTGCGACGTGAGCGCGCCGATCATCAGGCTCTGCGCTGGCGCATCCGCTGGCCACGCGGCGAGTAGCGCGCGGGCTTGCTCAGGGGTGGTGACGCCTGAGACCCCTACATATTGTGAAGGCTTCACAGATCTGGCCCGCAACAGGGGGAAAACGTATACTCGCCGACCGCGGGACCGACGCCAGCCTCCCGCAGTCGCTCCACAGAGGATTGGTACATAGCAGACGCGCGACCAAAATCGTTTGGCATGCCGCTTTCCGCCTTTTCAGCCTCTAGAACGGTCCGGTGCCACGCAGCCAGGCATTCCAATCGCTCGGCGAGCCCGCGCGTGATGTGGCCCGCGGAGAAATTGGCAGCTAGCCAACTCAAATCGCGCTCAGTACGTGCATATATGTGTGTCATTCTACTATCTCCTTAGTTTGGTAGGAGTTGGGATGCAGGAGCACCCGACGTACTGGGGAGGCTTGGTCATGTCCACTCCTTCGCTTCCGGATGCTCGCGCGTCAGGCGCTCCAAGCGCTCATTCACGTCATCGATCACGACCTGCATGGCAGGGTGGGCTTTCACATCCTCCGGGTATGCGTTTACATAGAAGCGCCCGCCATTCCGCCAGAACTTCCCGCCGAAACCGAGCTTGCCGCCGAAGCGGTACTCCGCGACATGATCTCTGGCCTGCAGGAACACGAAACGATCCTCCTCGTCGGGAAACCTACTCGCCCCAGCGTGGTCGACCAAGACGATCCACACCTTGCGGAAAAACTCTCGCGCGGTGATCATCGTCTTCCTCCCTTCGCTTCCTCGGCCGTGATCTCCACGTCGTCTAGCCGCATCTGCAGCGCCCGGTTCTGCTCCAGCGCTTCGTCCAACAGCTTGCGAGCTTCGTCGCGCTCGGCGGTGAGCTTCTCGATCTCGGTGAGCGCGCGGAGCAGGTCCAGCCGGGTCGCCTGTGCGGACAGGCACGCGGCGACACGCGCATCCTGAAGCGTAGAAGCGCGCAGCCATACCGCATGGCAGTCATCGCAACGGCATCCTTGCCAGTGGCCGGTGTCCTGGAGCGGTGCAGCCAGATCGAGAGCACGCTCAAGCACCTCCGCGCGGTAACGCATCTCGGCGACCACCTCGGGCAGCACCCGGAGCGGTCCGCACTTCGGACATCGGTCATCGTAGCCGTGGACGCCGTTGCGGATCTGCGCGGGTTTCACACCCCCGCCCATGCACGGCAACCCGCACGGTGCGGTGTGATTTCCCGGGCTCCACCAGTCCTTCTCGACGCCGTGGGCGAGCGCCTTGCTCTCTTGGTGCGGGAGCACGGTGCCGCAGCGGTCGCATGGGCGCGGCTCGCCGGCGCCGGTGTGGAACGCGATGGTCATCGACCACCTCGACGGCGCACGGCAGCGCAGGTCCGCATCGGCGGGCGTGCGCACCGGGCGGGTCGCTGCCCCAGCGCGCACTTCACCAGCGTCTGCTCTGGCACCACGATCGAGGGTCGCGGCGGGCAGCGTGGAAGGTCGACACGATCCATCGCGCGCTCGACCTGCGAGGGCAGCACATGACCGAGGCGCTGCGCGGTCCAGTCCTCGCGGTACTCAACATCCTGGCGCGCGGCGCCCTGCTGCGCGGTCTCGCGGGAGAGAAGCTCGGCGAGCGATACGCGGAGCCCGGTCATGGCCTAGTGGATCTCCCATATGTGCGCTGGGTATTCGTTTGCAGCTTGCAGTAGACGCTGCATGACCTCGCGCGCACCTTGGAGGGTTCCCCATCCGTTCTCTGGTTCCAGAGCCCTCAATCTTTCATGCCAGAGCGGGTCGCTCATTCGCTTCAGCGCGTTCTCGATCATCTCGATCGTGTCGCTGGCCTTGCGACTGGAGAGCACACGCAACCCGCGAGGCCGGTCGGTCTTCACTCTAAAGAGGACCACGGCACCCTCGGCAACATCAGGATTCGGGAGTGGCTCACCCGTCAGGGCGAGATCGAAGATCTCTGTCAGATTATATGTTGGATTAGGCAAGTCCGATTGGTCGGGTTCATGTCCGCAGGTGGGGCACGGAGCCCCGCGCAAATAGATGTTATAGCTCATCGTTTCGCCTTCCTCTTTGTCGTCGGCCGCATCTCGTCCACCGTGGCGCTCAGGTGAGTGAGCTCGATGTCGCTCAGGTTATGGTCCGCGATTTTTTTGACCAGGAGCACGGCTGCCGGTTCCCGGCGGAGATATCGCTCAGCTTTCTCGCCGACGCGCCCCGTCCACGCGCAGAGCAGATCCGCTTGCATGTCGAGCGCTTTCGCGAGTCGATCGATCACCACGTCGGCAGGGATGCGTCTGTCGTTTTCGATGTCCGACAGGTACGCCGGAGAGATCTCTGCCGCCTGAGCGACAGAACGCAGGGATCGTAGTCGTCGAGCAGCGCGCAGAACGCGTCCCAAGGATTCGTTGTTTGCCATGTTCGCCGCATAGTTAATGATGCACGTGGAACCTGTCAACGGGCGCCAGCGAAGGCTGAACCATCTACGCTGCGGCTCTCGACGACGAGGGACCGAGGAGCTGCCGCAGCTGCTGGCGGACCCCTTTGACGAGCAGGTCATCCCTGTCCCTGTCGGCCTCCGCCCAGATGTCGGCGAGCAGCTGCACCTTGTCGGGACGGGGCGCGGACCGCGGCTCGGGGCTGCACCAGTGAGCCTCGCGACCCGTCACCAGCCGTCCCCGAAGCGTCACCAGGGACCGCGATCGGGCCCGATCGACCCTATGCTCAGGATCCGATGAGTCGACGATGGGCCGGATCAGGGCTGGTTGCAGGTCTTGAAGAGTGCCACCAGCAGTACCTCGCGAAGAATCCGGCGGGCTACTGTGGGGCGGGAGGAGTAGGCGTTTCTTGTCCGGTGGGGGTGCCGCGGTCAGCCGGCGGGTGACACGCTGGGTGGCTGCAGGTGACGCCGCCGTGCGTTCGTGGCTCAGCTCCGGGATCGCTTCAACCAGTGGCGCGAGCTCGCCCAGTCCGAGCTCAGCGACGGTCCGTGCAGCGCGCCGGTAGCGGTTGATCATTGTACTCGAGCGGTGTCCCGTCCGGTCCATCACCCACGCCTCTGTCTTGCCGTTCGCGAGCGCAATCGTGATGAACGTGGCGCGCAGGTCATGCGCACGAATCGGTCGGCGTTCCTCCGTGCGCTGGTGGAGCGCGGATCGATCGATGCCAGCCAGCAGCAGGTGCGCGCGGAAGGTCTCGGCGCGGTGCCGGAAATGGAACCGCATCATCGGCTCGCCGCCGTCGTCCACGAACACGCTTTCGCATGCGCCGTACTCCTCGCGCTGGATGCGGCGCCACATCGCCAGCGCGCGCACGACATCTGGCCCCATCGCCCACGCGCGCGGGTCGTCGGTCTTGTTGACGTCGAGGGTGATCGCGCCACGCTCCAGATCGACATCCGCCCACGTGAGCCGCTCGGTCTCTGCGGCGCGCATGCCCTCCCTGGCCATGAAACCGTAGTAGATGCGGAAGCAGATCGGGATGCGCTCGCAACCGAGCAGCCGTCGATCTTCGTCGGGGTACAGGTAGCCGAGCGCCTTCGCCGGGCCACGTTTCGGGATCCACCCTTTGGGGATCGGGCTCAGCGGGATCAGACGCAGCGGCATGGCCGCGATGTTCAACACGCGCGTGACCAGCATCGCGATCTGGTGACGCGAGCTCGCTGCGTGCGTTTCGGGGAGCGCGCGCATTACCGCGTCCGCGTGGTCGATCGTGAAGTCCGCAATCGGCACGGCGCCCACGATCGGGAACACGTGCTTGCGGAACAGCCCGGCATCTTTTTTTGCGTAGGCCTTCCGCGGGATGCGATCGCGGTGAAGCCGAGCCAGCTCCCCGGAGGTCCACCGCGTGGCGAGTTGCTCGAACGTCATGCGCGGCGCTTCAGCCACCCTTCCCTCCCCTCGCTCCGTTGCAGCCACCGCACGCAGCACGGTGTCGAGTCCCCTACCCTCCTCGGCTTTGCCGGCGAGCAGCAGCAGGGCTTGCAGTCGGTCATGCGCCTGCAGTCGCTTCGCGATCGTGGCCAGCACGGTCTTGCGCGCCTCGGCAGCGCTTCGCGTTTTGCATGTTGGCAACGGGATCGAGATCCGCTTCGTCGGCGTCAGGGTCAGCCTGGCGTACCAGGATCCCTTCGACAGGTAGACCGTACCGGGTCTCGCTCTGGGCATGACTCATTTCTCCCTGCGCTTGATGCGCGTGCGAGAAGTTGGCGCGCGATCCAGTACCACGCCAGCCGAAGCGAGCACCGCGGCTACCTCCGCGTCATCGGAGCGCTCCTCGACGACTGGCGCCGTATGAATTGATCGCGGAGCCGACAGCGATCGGATCCACGCGAGGAAAGGACCGCGCTCGACTACGCGCAGCTTGCCGAGGTGGGTCACCTGGAGCGGGCAGTGCGCCGCGCGCAGGAGCTCCAGGTAGGTGCTCGCCGGTAGCCCAGCGACGGCCTCCACGTTCTGCTGCGTGAGCAGCTCAGGAGCGCGCTGTTGATCAGCTTCAGAGACGGACGTGATCGTGGCCTCGAGAGCCTCGGCCGATGCCAGGTGCGCTGCCACGAGGGCGCGCAACACTCGGGCAATGTCGAGCGCGAGACGCTCTTCCGCGACAACACTCGACGGTTTCTTGGTCTGTGAAGCTCTTCTGGTCATGCTCAGAGTTCCCTCGCCGTTCACGATGCGCACGCTATCGACCCGGCCACGCCCTTCGCGTTGCTGACCTTTCGCTCCGTCTGGTCGTCCGCGCAGCAACTGCTAGGATCGCCGCCCGCGCTGACCAGCAGGGTGCGCACGCGTGTACCTCTGTCCGCTGTGAGCTCGCTCAGGTGGGCCCTGCTCGTGGGGCTCGGGCTGAACATGCTCGGGTCACCCACGGCGCACCTCCTCGTTGATCAGTCGCTCCGCGAGCTCGTGGCGGTACGCCGCGTTCGCGGGCAGCAGCTGAAGCCCCATCATCTCCGCTGCGCTGAACCACCCGATCCCAATCGACTGCAGCGGCTGCGGATGCTGGTCGCCGATGCTCACGTTGAACAGGGTCACGCGGAGCGGGCCCTGTACGTGGAAGGGGCCGCCCGGATCGAGGTCGATAACTGCAAGCTCCTCGGGCCACACCACAGCGCTCACCCCGAGCTCTTCCCGCAACTCTCGCGCGAGAGCTCCATGGTCGCTCTCCCCGTGCTCGACCTTGCCGCCGGGTGACTCCCACATCCACGGGTAGCTGCTGCGCGCCGGGTCCCGCTGCGTGAGCAGCGCGCGGCCATTGCGCACGATGATGCCGCTGACGACGCGCATGCGAGGAAAATCAGCCACGGAGCACCTCCCCCCTCCGCCGCGGCTCACAGCCCGCGAACATCTGCGGCTCTGCTTCGATCTGTCGCCACGCCGCTGCCTCGCTCGCGTAGCCGCCGGCCTCGCTGGGATCGTCGTGCCAGTCGCCAGCGCCCTCCGCTGGCCAGCCGACCCAGTACGGCAGGCCCTTGCAGCCGACCTCCACGATGATCCACTCGTCGGCCGTCTTTTTCGTCATTTCGTCCTTCGCCGCGCGGGTCTCCCGGCGCGCTCGTCTCTCCAGCACGCGGCTCGCAAACAGCTCGAACATCACGAGCTGCTCGGGCCTGAGCCGCGGGCTCACAGCCGCACCGTCCGCGTCGTGCGCCTCATCGACCAGCCCTGGATGCCGTACCAAGTCTTGCTCATCAGCCAGGGGTGACCAAGCGGCAGCACGTCGTGCACGCGATGCTCGCGGTTGAGCACCTCGACGACGGGCTCGGTCTGCACCATGCGCTGCTCCACGGGCTCGATGAGCGCACGCGGTATGAAGCTGTTGGGGCCGAGGATCGAGCGGATCATGATGACGCTCCGATCGCGGCGAGGCCCTTCGCAGTCAGTGTCCACCCGCCGCGAATCAGATACCCATCTCGACGCCATCGGTCTACGTCCGTGGAGAGGTGCGCGCCCTGCTCTCGCGCGTGGATGCGACGCAACTGCAGTAGGTCGCTGTCGCTCAACGACGGCGCGCTCGACAGCCCCGGCGGATAATTTGCGAGCCCGATGAGCCACGCGAGGAAAGCGATGACGCCGCGCTCCCAGTCGCCGTCATTGCGCGCGGCGAGTTCGGATGCGGTCGCGTGCAGGGCCCGGATTTGCGCTCGTCGGCGACCGGGCCGTCCCGCTGCATGCTCAGCGAGCACACGGGCTTTCTCGTGAGCCGATCCGTAGTTGCGCAGGACCCACTGATCGGCCGCCCACTCCTGCTCCTCGGTGTCCCCGCTGTGCTGGGGGTCACGCGCCGTCGGGGCCTGCTCGGCGAAGAGCTCCGCGCGCTCCTCCGGTGACGTCTCAACTGCACGCGCGCCCCAGGGCCACAGACGTCCGCGTGCCGCGGCGAGAGCGTACATCGTTTCGGACCCATAATACCGCTCGTGTCTTGCTGCGGGCTCGGCGTTCACCGCGTCCACAGCCTCGAGGAGCGCTCCGAGCCCGGCCCGGTCGACCACACGCTCCGCGGGCCACGCCTCGCCCCGCGAGAGTGCCGCGGCGTGCTGGGCGAGTTCGTCGCGTCCCCGCTGGTCGATCTCGCCCCACAGGCGCAGCAGGAGCGCTGCGCCGCCCCCTGCTGCATCCGCAGCCGGTTGGAGTCGGCAGAACATCACGAGTTCTTTCGCGTTGTCGAGAAGCCACTCTGCCGTCTCCTGGTTCACCGAGGCAAGAAGCTCGAGCCAGCGCTGCTCCAACGCCGTCGGACGCGTCTCCGTGGCAGCAGGGGCCGGCGTGGCCTGGTAGACTGCTCTCCAGGGATCGTAGGTCAGCGACCCGTCTTGCCGCATGATCTCGACCAGCGCGGCGATCCGAGACGGCGACCACCGATCTCGGTGCTCGTCCTCCAAGTCCACTTGGTTACAAATTCGCGTCATGGTGACCGCCTCGTAGGCGGTCCCCAGGATGATCTCGCGGATCCGCTCCGCCCTCGCGTCGGCGTGGCTGGTCGAGTCCGCTGGCACCGGCGCTGCGGGCTCCGATGCCGGCGGGCTCGACCCTTCGCGGCGCGTGGCCGGCTGCTCAGGCACCGCGCACGGCGGCCATGGCTCTCCAGCCGCCATGGCTTCGGCGAAGGCGATCACCTCTACCTCCTGTCCAGCGTCGAGGACCTCCCACGCCGCGACGAGCCTTTTCCCATGCGGCCCCAACCACGACACTGCGGAGTCATACGGCACGCGTCGCTCTGCTTCTATTCGGTGTCGTCGCTCCTCCTCGAGTTCGCGCACCGCTTTCGCCGCACGTAGCTCCGCCTCGGCACGCCGTCGAGCCTCCTCCTGGTAGGCCAGCCAGAGAGGCCACGCGCTGAGTGCGACGACCAGGATCGCAGCTTGGAATATACGTCTCATGCTCGCCCCCTTCGGCCCCAGCATGGACGCAGCAACGTGCCGAGGATGGCGATAGCCATCTGTTGGCTGAAGCGCGCGTATCGCATCGAGAACAGTGGAATGCCTATGTACATAGCGAGCCCTCCACGGCCGCCCTACTTCAAGAACTTCACGAGCGATGCTCCTCCTGTGCGGACTTGATCCCATCGCTGATAAAGGCGTCGAGTCGCTTCACGCGCTCGTTCTGACCGCTGGCCTTGTAGTCCTCTTCGCGGGCCTCTGAGTTGAGGCGCTCCGAGCGCTTCCGGTGTTCAGCACGGCGAGCTTCGGCAATCGCTTTCTCGACCCGCGCCCACGCAAGCGCATCGGTCCGTTGCGCTATGTCGGCCTTCTTCCAATCGAAACCGTCGATCATATTCATCTTCTCCTCGTGTACACTTTGGTGACCCGCCCCGGTTCGATCCGGCGCTCTCGCTGTTCGTTCGAGCTGCTCGCTGACGGCGGGTCTGTATCGCGCTCTGTGGCTCGCGCTGCCTTGCCTCCAACCGAGGCGCTCCTGTTCGTTATTGCTGTTCCGCTCCGCTACCTCGGAGCGCCGGGCCAACCGGCGTGCATGGTGTTCGAGCCTCCCTGTTGACGGTGAGCAAGCGCTGTCGCTTCTACGGCCGCGAGCTCCGGCCCACGATGGGTGCGGAGCGAAGCTCGCGGCGAGCTTGGTCAGAAGGGGGTGTCGTCTTGCTGTCCGCGCCCCTCGTCGGGCTCCGACGGAGCCTCGGTGTGCGCTCCCGTTGCGGGGTCGCGACCATCATGGGCCGCGTCGTTGTCGAACGGCGTGCGCACGTAGCTGCGTCCGCCATTCGGATCGGCGCCTTGTCCGTCCCACTCAATGGGGACCGCCGAGCGGGGCCGACTGGCAAACGGATCAGCGACCTTTGTCGCGGGTTTCGCGCCGCCTCCAGATGCGCCACCGAGGGCCATGACCGTGCCTTTCATGCGCTGCGAGAATGCATCGAGAGCAGCTCCCGACAGCCGGTTGGCGTCCGACACAGAGCCGGGTGGGTTGATCCAGGCCACTCGTTTCCCGTATTCCCCGTCCTCGACCTGGATGTTAACGACGTTCTGGTTGTACCCGATGAGATCCTTGATATTTGCGCCAGGGAACGTGCAGCCCAGGAGCTTCAGACTCTTGATGGTGCGCTCCATGGTCATGTCCGTGAAATAGCCCTGCCACTCGAACTGCTGCGGGGGGTCTTTAGGCGTCGCCACCGTCTCCATGATCACGGACACATAGGGCGTCTGTTTCTTTTGCGACTCCGCCCAATCGTAGCTGATCGCTTTTGCCTGATATCGCTCGTAATTATTCGCCATAAACTCTCCTGTACTTTCAAACCAAATCTATGCGGCTTTGGTCGGCGCTGGCGCTGCCGTCTGCGCGCTGAGGTACGCGGACATGTCAAGGAGCGCGCCCAGATCTTTTGCAGCCGGCGTCGCCAGCCACTCGGCGGTCTGCCGCGCAAGATCACCGGTCGCTGCCGTCGCCAGTCGCCTGACCTTCGCACTCATGGCTTCCACGTTCTGGCCCTCTGCGATCTGCGCCTTGAATTCGGCCAGCGGCTGATTCAGCGGCACCTCAAACTCCGAATCGACGTTCCGGTAATGGCACTTTGCGGCGAGCCACGCCCTTTCCTGGGTGTACAGTTTCCTGACGCCGCTGCCCGCTCCGATGGTCTTCCTTTTGGTGTCCTCGCCGACCTTCGTAGTTTCCATCTCGGGCGTGAGGAAAAGCACGGATGAGCACCAACCCATAAACGTTTCGCAGATAAACCCGCTCTGTCCCACGGACGTGAGCGCCGGCTCGAAACGTTTGAAATCCTCCCCCTTTGGATTTGGAACCTTGCCTTGCTTCGCATGCAGGGTGAAAAGAATATTGCTCCCCTTCGCCCAGATGTCCTCTATGATTTTGAGAAGCACGCGCATCTCCGCGTGGAGTGCGCCCTCGCCTTTACCGTACCCGAGGTGAGCGACTGAGGGCCACTTGTGCTTCTCACACAGATACTCTGCGCATTTCTGCTCCATGGCGCCCAGTTCGTCGAACACCACGGTTTTGATCCGGCTCTGTGCCGCGACATCCAGCGCGCCCTTGAGCACCTCGCTCCAGTCGCGGGCGTAGCAGCGCCCCGTTTTTTCGTCGAAGCAATAGCGCCCCACGCTCAGCTCCGAGTCGCCCGATTGCCCCGAAAAAAAGAGCGGGGGCTCGTCGTCCCAGTCGGCGGCGGCCGTACTTTTCCCCGCGCCCGCTGGACCATAGATCATGATCTTGACGGGCTGTTTCCTTCGTCCTGTAATAACCTTCATCCTATCATCCTTTCAGCCACTGAACACCCAAACCAACCACCAAAGTCATTCTATCGCGGCGTCGGCGACATCTGGGGAGAGCTCTTCGTGGGCTCGCTCGGCGCGACGGTAGCGCGTGCCGTCGTTCAGACTGGCCTCGCTGGAACAGACGGGGAAGAATGCGCACGTCTTATTGTACATCGCGCACGCGTTTGGGTTCTGCGGCCACAAGTTCAGCCGCTCGCTGGCACGAATCATCAGCGCCGTTTGCCAGTCGTTGGCAGCGCTCGCGAGCTCCTCGGCCTCTAGTCGCACGACCATGAACCGCGCGAAATAGTGCTCCAGGCGTTCGGCGATGTCCTCTCGAATGCGCGCGCCGTACTCGTCGGGCGACTCATCGGTCAGGCGCTGGCCTGCGTACGGACGTGCGGGCTCTTTCGCCGTCGCTTTCGTCCAGCGCAGCTTGTCGGCCGGCGTGGCCTTCCTCGGCTCCAGGCCAGGCCGGGCGAGCACATCGTAGATGCAGCCATCGACGGCGTATCCGAGCGCGCGCCCGCCGACGTGGTAGTGGCTGATCTGCGGGTCGAGCACGAGCCTGCGTCGGTACTCGGAGCCGGGACTGAAGTCCTCTGACGCCGTTTTGTGTTCTGTGAGCCACACACGCCCGGTGCGTTTCCCTCGCACGATCGCATCGATCTTGCCGCCGCGTTGGAACGTCAGACTGGCGCAGCCCGTCTCCGGATTGATGAGCGGTGCGCGGTACTCAGCCTCGACGGCGACCACCTCGAGCGGCTCCCCGTCCCACACCATGCCATCGCACCATCGGTAGTGATACCCGAGCATGAGCGCTTCGGACTTCGCCAGTTTGTAGGGGTCCTGCTCGCCAGCGCGGATGGCTTCCAGTGCCGCGTCGAGCCATGCGGCCACATCATCAGGCCACGCTTTCGCAGCCAGCCACCATGCTTCCAGTCCGCGGTGCCCGAGCGTGCCGAAATCCATCGGCGCCGGTCGGTGCAGCGGGCGCACAAGGTCGACCTGTTCGAGGCGGTATAATCTGGGGCACGCCCTGTACTTCTTCACCGACGACGGGGTGATGAGCGGCAGCGATGTGCGAAAGCGCGGCGTGCGTGTGGCGTCGATGTGGAGCTGCGAGGTCACGGCTCGTCACCATCAATAGTCGACCCGGAGCGAATAAGCGTATTGCTCGCGACACTGGCCAGGTGCCGGCCCTCCGGGTCGGCTGTTGATAGTGCGATCTCCTCCACGCTGCAGATGGGCTCGATCTCCACGCCGACCATCACGGCGAGCAGGTCGCGGACCTTCGCTCGTTTGACTACCAGTCGTTTACGATCGCCTAGCTCCAGCAACCCGGCCTTTTCATAGGTGGGCTTGCGCGTCTCCTCGTCGCCGTTAGAGAGCATACGGCGACCGTCCGCGGTCACTCCGACCAGCAGGCTGGCGAGTTCTTCGATGGCCGTTTCTCGACGTCGCATGGTCATCCTGGTCCTTCGCTCGTAGCCATCGCTTCCCACCGCGCTGCTTGCCTTCGGAGCGATGCTATCCACCCGGTCAGCTCCGCTTGCCCATGGTCGTGCTCCTCACACACAGACGCATGGATGACGCTGCCCTCCGCTATCGCAGCTTTGTCGTCGGCCACAGCAGCTCCGTACACAGCCAGCGCGCTCTCCACCTTACGCCGGGCTGCCGGCACCTCCTTCCGTGGCACAGGTAGATGGTTGTGGCGCTGCTCAGAAGCATAGTACATCGCTACGGAAAGCTCCTCCAACGCTGAGGCCAAAATTCTGGCTTGAACGGCGCGCCGGCTCATGATGCCTCTGGCTTCGGTGAGCCGCTGGCGATCATGTATGCCCGCTCTTCCTCGCGAGCGTTAGTCAAGCGCAGCTCACCCTGCTCAAGGTGGCGCCTAAGCCGGACGAGATCAGCTTCAGCGCTTGCAACCTCTGCCGCGTAATGTGTTCGCGCATCGGTCACGATCTCGTCGCTGATCTCTTTCGTGACTGTTTCTAGCAGATCGTATTTCTCCAGCCACCGTCGCGCTTTCATCCCTTGGTCAAGAATCTCGCGCAAGGCGGGCCCGCTGACCCGATAACGCAGCGGATGGTCGTAAGGCAGTTTGGCGCGAACCATAGCCTTAAGATTCGCTTTCCACTGATCACGACGATGGGACGCAGCACTACCCGCGGTGGACCTATTCTTGGGCTGGCTCATGACCACCACCGCCTCGCGCTGCGAGGAGCCCGCGGCCATGAGGCCAGGTAGAGAGCGGCGTAGATGAAGCTCAGTCCGATGAAGAAAATGACGACTCCCATCACGCCACCTTTCCTTCGACCAGTGCGGCTCGTGCCTGTACGAACGCCGCAAACGCATGGTCCTGCTCTCGGCTCGCCTCCCTGGCCCGAAGCGCTGCCATGACATACGCATGATCCACCGCCGTGAGCCCACCGGGCGGTAACTCGTAGGTGCCGAGCCAGTCGAGCAACTCGACCTCCAGGTCGTCGCAGGGACGACCTGCGCGCGCCTGCGCGGCGATGGTTCGCGCCGCCTCCACGACCAGCGTCAGGGTCGCGCTGAATTGAATCCACGCTGCAGCCTCGTGCGCTTCAGCCTCTTCCACGAGCTCGTCGGTCGCCTCCACGGTCCGGCTCGCGAAGCCCGCCAGCCGCCCACTCGGCGCATCCCGCCGCAGTCGCTCAGCCTCCATGCGCCAGGTCCGGAGCGCGATTGCACGGGTGCGCGCCATGGTGTGCTGAATGTCCAGCGTGTCGAGCGAAATCATGCTGCCACCATCTTTTGGTCTACGACGCCAACATCCCGCCAGATGTTTACTTGTCGGCATGGCGACGATATGGCGGTGTCCACGTACGATTCTGACGGTTGCGGCAGATCATCCGGTACGCAACACGGGATCGAAATAACGTCCACCTGGTCGGCGAATCGCCGGGCCACTGCTACGGAATGGCTCAGGCTTGCGTGTGAATGCACGGCGACGACCACGATACGATCGTGCATCGGGCTGAGCGGTCGATGCAAGTCCTCGATCCGGCAGTCGTAAGCGTGCAGCCTCGAGATGCCGTGGCCGTTTCCCAACCATTTCGCGCGCATTTTCGGGTCGATGGAGTACACGGTCCATGCTGATCGGTACGCGAACACGGCGCCGGTGCGAGGCACATGCCCGTCGCCCACCACCATTGCCGCCATCGCGCGGTTGCTGAGATCAGCACGAAAACGCTCGTGGGCCGCAGCGCAAGCGGCCATCGACTCGGTGATCTCCTTCGCGTTCGGAAACAGCCGCTTGCCAATGAGGTCGGACGCGCATTTCAGACGCAGCAACTCGTTGATATATTTCACGCCGCCCTCCGTTGCCCCAGCAGGCTCTCACGCGCTGCCGCGAGCGCCTCCGCTGCGGCCACATCACCAGGAGCTTCACGCACCCGCAGCATCGCTTGCAGGTAGATGTACTCGGTCTCGGTGAGCCTGTCGCGCGGCACCTCCTCCTCGCCCAGCATCTCCAGCAGGACCAGTTCCAGCGCCTCGGTGGGCAGGCCTGCGTGGGTGCGCTCCACCAGGTCGTGGCTTGCTTTCTCCACGCCGGCCCACATTGTGCCCAGCGTGTGCTCGACGCGTTTATCTCTCGCGACCGAAAGCGCCGCGTGACGCGTCGCCAGCCGCAGCATGCGCGCGTGCTCCTCGGCAAGCTGACCAGCGGGCGGATCCGCACGCTTCAGCTTGTCGAGGTAGGCGCACGACGCCAGCGCCGCCGCATGGGCAACCGTGAGCTCTCGAGCCAATGCAGTAATGCTTCTCATCGCCTCGCCTCATCTTTCCACGCTGCCCGCAGCACGAGCAGCAACCCCACGATGCCTACCACGAATCCACAAAGCGCCATCGGTCCCTCCTGACGGCGCGAGCTCCGCAGGCAGGTCTGCGGAGCCTTGGCGGCTGGCGCGGGCCTGTTAATTCGACGGTCCCCCTATCTTATAGAGGGTAGGTCGCACACGGTTTCTACTGCTTGCAAGCGGCGCGACCATCGCCACGAGCGTATCACCGTCGAATGCGTATACGATCGGAACGCGTGGGCCCTCAACGCTCTGGTACAGCTTGTTGGCGGGCGCCCAGCGCAATTGCCGATCCGGATGATGTTGTTCCACGAAACGGATCAGCGCCATGTCCACGATGGTGCCGTCGAAGTCTTCACGCTCTGCGTTCGAGCACGCCGCGCGAGCCACAGCACGCAGACGCTGAGGGGGCAGCCACTTTGAATCCACCTTGGCGAAACTATCGACCACATTTGCCATCGTTCCCATCTGTGCGCCAGGGACCGCATGGCGTCCAACGGCGCAGAGCTTTGAGCGGAGCATGAGTACGGAAGCGCTCATGTTGCCGTCCTCGTCAGTTTCTTGAGCACGCGCTCGGTTACGCGAACGTTGCCGACGGCGCTCACGGTTGCCTCCGCCGCGCTACGAAGCATGGCACTTGCTCGGTCTCGACGTCGAACACGAGCAACGCTCCGCACGCGTCCCTCACGTGGATCTCCTGCATCGCCGGGTAGTTGCCCCGGTAAAAAATCATCTCCGCGTGGTCTTGGGCCGCCTCACGGGGGTCACCGCTAGCGTTCGGCTTGTCGGGCTCCTCGGCGCCGCCGTCGACGCACCACACCCGTAGGGTCAGCGGCTCGGCGCTCACGTCCACCTCGCCGGGTGCGTCGGCAGGCTGCGCGGGTGGCCCTTGACGCGAACGAGCGTCGCCGCCGCACCCGCACTGTATCGCTTGCCGATCGTAAACCATTCGCGCGACCCGGGGAGGCGCCCCTGGCCGCATGATCGACAGACTAGCATCGCGGTAGGGCGCGTTGCGACGCGGCTCCAGCCGAAAGGCCCCGTGGCCGTCGCCCGCACCATCACCATGCTTGGATGAATGCAGCGCGCGCCCATCACGACACTCCAAGCGCAGCGAGGACCCCGCGGCCGGCGGCCGTCGTGTAGTAGTCAACGACGTTGACGAGATTTAGGTCGACCAGACGATCTGTCGCCGCTTGCCAGGGCTCGATCTCCTCCGCCGCGTCGAGAATCGCGTCCCACTTTTTCGAGTTCTCGGGGAGGAGCAACCCCAGCACCTCCACCTCGAACGGCGTGAGTTCGGGCGCGCCCTCAAGTCGGCCTTTCCCCGTCTGCATCACCGCTGCGCCGCATGTGCAGGGCGGTCCGTCGCACGGCATGCTCATGATTTCACCTCCAGAATCCACCGACCATCGACACGCTGATAGACGCCGCTCTTTCCCATCAACGGGTCCAACGCGGTCGGCTCGAACCGATACGGGAACTCGGCTTTCGCTATACCAACCAGTTTGGCTGCGTCGGTTGCGGTTCGCGCGACCACGATGCTCTCGCCGCTCAGTCCCTTGCCCCACCAGGCCTTCACGCCACGCTCCGCTCATTCGTCTTGCCCGCTGTGCACGACCCACCAAACAAACACCCGTCGCAACCGCAGATCTCGCGCCTGCAGTCCGCGCACTGGCAACTGGAGTCAGGCGTCCAGACTGGCCCCTCGTCCTCCTCCTCCACAGGATTGGGGTCGCACTCGTCGTCCGAGGGACGGCCCGTCGTCAGGCAGCGGTCGTCCTCGGCAGCCATGTCGGCGTGAGGGTCGGAGCGGTCGACGTCAGCAAAGTCCACGGCAGCCTCCATCCCGCGGCGCCAGGGTGGCGGTTGCGGGATGAGATGACCATAGCGATAGTGGTGAGCCTGGTCAAGAAGAAATTATCACCAAAGTGATGGGCTCTTCCTGACCAGGATCAGGGGGCGGAGGGGCGAGCGCTCGCGGGTCGGTAGCACGAGCGCAGGAGGCGCAGGAACCACGCGGAGACCCACCGCTGTCGGCGCACGAGTTCCTCGCTCTCGAGCTGCCGAGCCCACTGCGGCACGGCGATCTCAGCCGCGACGCACCAAGCGTCGGCCGGCGCGTAGTTTGCGGCACGACCCAGCTCTGCGCCGACCACGCCGAGCAGCACCCGGAGACCGTCACGTCGTGGCTGGCGAGAGGATCGGTACAGAATCGTGGGCGGGTTCACCAACACGGGTAACGGACATGTGGGCGACGGGACGACATCGAGCCGTAGGCCGCGGGCGACGTCGTGAGGACAGGGGAAAGGTTCCAGGACCCCGGCTCGTCGAAGGATCCAACCCGCCAAACCGACGTGATCGGCGAGGAGCGCGCGGTGTTCTCCATGGCGTGCGCCTTGCCCTACCAGCAGTGCTCGTACCCGGTTGGCGTCCTCATCGCGCTCCATCAACGGGTCAATTTACGCTTCCGGGTCCCGGTTCGCTACCCCCGGACGCGACTCTTACGTCCGTCTCCTGAGCCACCCTTCGGGATCTTACTGACGGTTCCGGTTCGCGCGCTTGCATTTGCGCCATCCGACCCTTGCGCCTGTGCACTGGCGGCCCCAGCCCGTTTCGCCAGCGCCTGGAGTTCACGAGCCAAGGCGGCCACGAAGGGCACGTCGATCCGCTCGGGAAGCCCCGTCACCGCCGCCCAGTCGCCAGCCTCGCGGAAAAATCTCTCCTCTATCTCGCCACGGTGCAGCTCGGCGGCAGCGGTCGCGACGCGGTCCCAGTCCGAATGCCGGCGGAGGGTGGTCGATTCCGCGGTGCTCGAACGTCCCACAATTTCGTCCCAGGTGACCCCCGCGTAGTCGGCCACGCCGCCGAGGAGCTTGGTGCCCGCTCCGCGCCCGCCGGAGAGGAACTCGGACAGAAGGGACTGAGAAACGCCGAATTTTTTCGCCGCGTGGCTGATGTTGCCGTGGAAATCGCGATCCAGGATCGCGCGAACGAACGCCCGAGCGGCGTCTTGGCGCTCGGGTCCCAAGCTCTTTTCGCCAGCCATGCGGTGACCCTACCCCCTCGCCCTATGACTATCGCGTCGCCCGTATGACGGATTTTGCTTGCGCGCCATCTCACTATCGCTATAGTCGATCCTGTGCATGACCAGTCTACTAAGATGATCGAGCGGCCCGTCCAGGGAGATGCCCCGGAGCGCCTGCGCGCGTGGCGGGGAGACCGCTCGCACGCAGCCGCAGCCCTGCTGCTGGGTATCTCGCAGTCCCACTACACCAAACTCGAGGCCGGGCTGAGCTACCCCAGCACGGACATTGCGGACCTGGTCTGCGATGTGGCTGGTGTACCTCGTCCGTCGTGGGGACTGAACCCGCGGCGACGGGGCAAGGGCGTCCCTCCGTCTTCTACCGTCGCCTGAGCCCATTCCATGGTCGCAACTTCGCCGCGCCACTGGCTTGTCTACGTCTCGCGCGGCCCGTATGCGGCTTCGCCCTAGCCCTACTGCCCGCGCCGCGGGCAAGGAGCACTTGTGTCTGCTGCCCCTACCATGCCTCCCGAGCTCGCTAAAATCCTCCAGGATGCGCTCGGCGATGCGCACCACGCTGTCGCGGGTCGTGCGTCGGAAGGCGACGTGGCAACGCGCGTCATCGACAACGCGGCGGCGGAGGCTCGGCTCGCCATCATCAGGGCCGGCCTCCAGCCGGCGGAGCATGACGGTAGTTGGAGCGATGGCGTCCTGCGTGATTGCATCTTTCGCACGCTTGCCGCCATGCTCTACGCCAGCCAGCAGGACCTGCTCGCCAAGGTCGACGCGCTCGGGGAGCGCATCGAGTACCTGCAGATCGCGCTGACGCACATCGCGGTCGTGAACAAGTTCACGACGATGGCGACCGTGCGCCAGTTCGCGACCAACGCGCTGGATGTCGACGATCGGGCGGCCGCGTTGGATGACGAGGAGCCACCGCGCGCACCCGCCCCCGGGCTCGAGGAGGACTAACCCGTGCCCTTCTCCACTGGTCCCGTCGTCGAGCATCTCGCTCTCCCGTCGTTGGCTGCCCGCACCATGTGCCTGACCAGGCTCTCGGACGACCCGAACGACCAGTACAAGCGGCTGCGGGTCGAGCGCGATGGCTACCAGGAGTCGATGATCGAGCTGGTGGACGAGCAGGTGAGTTCGCTGAGCGAATCCGCGGAGACCACCCACATCAACGACAAGCTCGTGCTGACACTGGAGGATGCTCGATGGCTGCGCGATGCGCTGATCGAGATCCTCGGCGAGGAGGATAAGTAAGCCATGACGACCATCGAAACTATGCCCGCGCCATTCCAGCCGGGCTACCGCTACTGGACTAAGGTCCACCGCGACCGCGACGGTGAAGTGTACCGGCTGACCGCAGAGGATCTCATCAATGCTGGCGTGAACGCCGCCCCTCAATCCCGTCACGACGGCGGGCTGCTGGTCGCGCTCACGATTCCAGACAGCTCCACCATCGTCCCCAACCAGCCCGACGGCGTCGCCCGCATGCGGCTGCCCACCGGCGACATCCTCGTTGCTCGCCAGCGCGACACGGACCCGGACGGCCCCTGGGCGCTGTCGGTGGAGCGCGCAGCGGACGCCGACCACCGGGAGTCGCTGCGCCTGCTCAGCGAGCGGGATGCGCGCGTGGGGGACTGGCGCGAGGAGCAGCAGAAACGGGTTGCTGACCTGACGGCGTGGGCACGCAGCCACGACGGCGTCGAGGTCCATGTCGAGCCGCACCCTTCCTCGTCTGCGTCCCGGGCCTTCGCCGACAGGGTTCGCGAGCTGTTCCGTCTCGGCGGCGAGACTATCGTTGTCCGACTCACCGACGACGAGCGCACCATCCTCTCGGTGCACATCGCTGGCGAACCCCTCGGTCCGAACATGTGGGCGCGGTGTCGCAGCGATGGGCTGCCGATGGGTGAGTGGCCGGACGCCTATATTCGTACTCCTGATGGTCACTTCAACAGTCGCGGCGCTGGGCTGCCGATGGGCGAGTGGCCTGGGCTCACGCGGGGTGCGAAGGAGGAGGATGCGTAGGCCATGATCAGGGGCAAAATCCTCCTTAGCGAGCCGCAGGAGCGACTCCTTTTCGCCCTGTTCGACCATGACGGCCCTATGACTATTGATGGCCACGAGCGCCAGTTGTTCGATGCGCTGGTCGGCGCGGATCTCGCGGTGTATCACGGCGCCGTTGCCGCCAAACTGACTGTAGCGGGGGAGGCTGAGGCTTTCCGCCGAAAGATTGGAGGCTGACCGATGGGCCACCCACTTCACGACAGCCTTGAGGGCTTCGGCCTTCTGCTCGCCGACGGGATCGACTACGTGCGCCCAGCAGCAACGCGATGGGTACGTGCTGCCGCCAACCTCGTCGGCGATATTGGGATGGAGGCCATCGCGCTGTCCTGGCGGCTGTCCGACGTGGCTGACCGGGTTGCCCACGCGCGACAACCGACACGCAAACCGATCCACCGCGCGCCGATCGACCCGCGCATCAACGTGGTCCGCGGTGGAAGGGCTTGAGCCATGCCGCAGGTCAACACCGCGAACGCAGAGCGATCGGATCAGCACGCTGCCGAGCCTAAGGCTGACGCGCAAGGGGACCACGCCAACGAGCGGAGCATCGGCCGTTTCGTAACCCGCGCGGAACTGATCGCCGCCGTCGAAGAGGCGCATGCGGCGCTTCACGAGGTGGCCGACTTGCTCACCGGCGAGATCGGAGAGCACACGTTCCTGCTGACGGCGATCCAGATCGGGCGAGCCCACGAGGTTCTCCACCGCGTTAGCGCTGGTGGAACCGCGCTACTTGACCGAACGGAACGGCCCGCACGGAAACAGCGCGCACCCGTCCCCTTTACGACCGAGGAAGGCTGGGCGTTCGAGGAGCAGCTTCAGGCAGAGATCGCGAGCTACCCGGGAGCGACGTTCGAGGAGCGGCTCTCCGCGATGGCGGCAGCGAACCCATGGATGAACGAGGACCTGTTGCCCGCGTCGTCTGCATCGGCAAAAGCGCGCCGTCGACTGAACTTGGACCTCGCGAAACAGGTTGAGCCGCTGCGCCGTTCGCTCGGCCTGACGCAGGCTCAGGCTGCCGAGCGGATGCGGGTCGCCCGCACCACCGTGGTCGCGATCGAACAGGGCAAGCGCGGAGTGAGCAACAAGGATCTCGCCGCGCTCCGTGGAGACCTCGATGTCTGACCGCGGCGTGTTTATTGTGTTGGAGGGGGCAGATGGTAGCGCGAAATCTACACAGCTCCGCCATTTGACGGATCGCCTGCACGCTCTCGGACGCCCCTGCTACCCGACCGCTGAGCCTACTCACGGCGCGATCGGGCAGCTCATTCGCGAGCGACTCCGCAGCGGCGGCGCGCACTCGCCACAGTCGATGGCCTGCCTGTTCGCGGCCGACCGGTACGAGCACGCCGTGAACGAGATCTTGCCCGCGCTTGCAACGAGCGCTGTCGTTATTTGCGACCGCTACGAGCTGTCGAACCTGGTCTACCGCGCTGCCGAGCAGCCGATGGTGCGATGTGAGGATTGTTCCTGGGCGTGCTGGGACATCTCCGCGCCTAGCGCTTTGATCCAATGCCATGAATGTGGGCTCCGGGACTTGGCATATCCGCGTCACACCGCGCTCGTCTGGGCCCGTCAGCTCTCCGTCGGAATACCGCGCCCCGACCTGACCATCGTGCTCGACCTGCCCGCCGACGTAGCGCGTGCCCGCCGACAAGCCCGCGGCGCCACCATTGAGCTGTACGACGACCAGGCGTTGCAAACCCGGGTGGTGGAGCTCTACCGGCGTGCGGCTGAGCTGCTGCCAGGGGAGCGGGTCGCGGTGGTCGATGGCGACGCGGATGAGGAGACGGTGGCGGCGCGTGTTTGGGCTGTGGCGAGTCAGGTGCTCTCATGACCACCCTGCTCACCGATCTTCTGCTCGACCATGTGCGCTGTGCCACCGACCTGATTCGCTGTGCGCCGTACCACTGCACGCTGGCGGCCGGCGTCTGCGTGCGTCGCCAGATCGCAGCCCGCGCACCTTCGCCGACGACGAACAGCAAGGCGTCCAGGTTCATGCGCGCGCAAATCAACCTGTTCGGCGCGTGCAGTGCCTGCGCGTTCGGTGAGCAGCTAGCGCAGCAGGCGGCGCGCACAAACCAGGAGGCGGCGTGAACATCGAGCCCTACTACCGCTCCGAGGACGGGGCCGTGGTCGTGTATCATGCACGGTATGAAAACCTGCTCGACGCTGGGCTCTTGCCGGTCAAGGACGTGGCGCTGATCCACGATGACCCGCCGTACGGAGTGAAGGAGCGGACCGACCGGGCCAGCAAGGGGAGGGGTAAGGCCCCAACGCGCAAGAACACCCGGCGGCATGAAGGGTTTCTTCAGGCGCGAGACTTTCCGCCCGTAACTGGCGATCACCGGCCCTTCAACGCGCGACCCCTCCTCGACATGGATCGACCGCTGGTCATCTGGGGTGGGCACCTCTGTGAGCCTTCCTTGCCACGGGCCACCTCTTGGTTCTTTTGGGACAAGCGCGCGGAGACGACCCCTGACGACAACGGCGATGGCGAGCTCGCCTGGACTAACCTCGGCGGCCCGCTCCGTCGTTTCGTCCACCTTTGGCGGGGGACGTGCCGCGCGAGCGAGACTGGAGCCGTGCACCTCGCCCCGACGCAGAAGCCGATCGCGCTTTGCTCGTGGGTCTACCAGCGCGCGAAACTCAAAGCCGGTGACCTCGTTTTCGTCCCTCACGGCGGGAGCTTTCCCGATCTCCCTGCAGCACGAGCCATGGGTCTCCGGATCATTGCCTGCGACGTCGAGGAGTGGTGTTGCCGCACGGGTGTTGCCCGCCTGGGTGCAGTTCCTCATCCTGAACCCGTGCACGTTTTGGGTTCCCTCTTCGCCCGCTTGCGAGCGGTCGCAACGACTACCGAGGCCAACGAGCCTCAGAAAGCAACCAATGACCTTTGACTCTGACAAGGCGGACCAACCACCCGCGGTATTCCCTCCGTCCACCACTGGCGGCTCCGCCACAACGCCGTCTGATTTCGACGCGCGCGATCTCTCGGCCGACGTCCACAAACTGCTCGTCGCTGCGACGGCGCCGCTCTCCGTCGAGGAGATCCAGCGCGAGCTTGGCGAGCCCCACGTCCCCGAAGGCCAGATCGTCAAGGCGCTCACCGACATGGGCGCGCGCAAGACGCAGGTCGATGGGGTCGACGCGTGGAGCTGCCTGGCTATCAAAGACGCAGAGGCACTCGCCCAGCGGCGTGCTGACGTGCTTGAGCTCATGATGGGCAGCGACGGGACGGCCTATTGGCTCACATTTCTCTACGAGAGCCTGGAAACACAGCACAACCGCGATACGGAAACGGTAACCGCCGACATTGACGCGTTGGTCGATTCTGGCGCAGTTCTGCTCAGCCAGCAGAATCCAACACGCTATGAGATTGCTCCTGAGACTCGCGTCGCTATCCTTCGCCGCGGCGTCGAGTTCATCGCGCGCGCGACCGTCCCCGAGCTGACGCGTCCGATCGAAGACCGCACCGCGTACGAGCTCGCCGCGACCGAGCGGTTCGAAAGCGAGAAAAAGGCGAAGCACGTCGCCATCGGTGAGCGCGATCGGCTCGCCACGTTCCTGAGAGAGAACGGGCAGGACGTCGCTGCGATCCTTGCTCCCCCATCGCCAGTCGCTCCTGGGCCCAGGCGGGAAGAATTCATGTGGGAGAAAAGGGTCGAGTGGTCGGAGACGGTGGAGCTCGAACTGCGGTGCAAAGACGCGGCGTTGCGCGCGAAGCTCCTGCTCTCTGAAGCCGCACTCGACGCCGAGAAAGCGCGCCACCGGGCGGTGCGAGAAGGGATCGAGGAAGAGCTCCGCGAAATCGCGAACGCCGCCGTGGAAGAGGGGGCGCGGCAGGCCGAAGGGCAGCAAGACCAAGCCGAAGGCGTGGAGGTAGCCATGATCGCGCTGGCGCTTCCACCTCACGTTCGCTCGTGGATGCGCTCGCGCGCTCACCATGCGCTGGCGTTCCTTCGCGGTTACTTGCTCGCCGCCGAGGTGCTGGAAGGCGTGCAAGAGCACCTAGAACTCGACCCTGACGCGCGGGTGGCCAACAGCTGCATCGTCCAGCTGGAAGCGCTGGGCGAGCTGCTCGGTGCAGCTGGAGCTCGCGGCGACGGCGCGCGGTTCGCGGCTGACCAGCTGGGCCCGCGGGGCGTCGAAGAGCTGCGAGAGCGAGCAGCGGCCATCGTGGCGCGCGCTGAGTGGGAGAGCGTCGAGGCCACGGCCATCACCAATGGTGGTGATTTCGGAGCGGAGGCGTGATGGTCGCTCAAGCAAGAGCGCCCCGCGAGCGCAGTATCGTGTGCTCAGCCGGCGAGGTGCGCGGGCTGATCGACGGGCGCGTGTCGCTGCTGGTGCGGCCCATCAAGCCGCAGCCGCGGACCCTGAGCGGGTGGGCTCAGGCCGAAGACCTTGGACGAGAAGATGGCCTCTCGTTCGCTCATCGGACGCAGCGCGAGTACACGGTGGCCATGAACTCGCTCCCTCATTTCGAAGCGGACATCGTGAAGCGCCTGTGTCCTTTCGCGCCCAGCGAGCACCGTCGGGTGCGTGAGACGTGGGCCATCAAGGCCCCCTTTCTGAGCGACACGACGCTGATCGCCTATCGCGCGGATGGTGACAGACCGACGTGGAAGAAGATACGCCGTCCGGCGAATTCACCGATCATTGCCGGTGAAGCGCTTGTCGAGCGATGGCGCGCCGCAACCCAGATGCCTGCGTGGGCGTCGCGACTCAGCGTCGAGGTGAGCACCGTGCGGATCGCTCGGCTGGAGGATATCAGTGAGGAAGACGCGCGCGCGACTGGCGCGGATCGCGAGGTCTGCGATCCAGAGGATCTGAAGTACGAGGGCAATGGCGGAGCTGACGTTGGAGCTGGGCATGGGTACTCCACGCCTCGCTCGCGCGTGGCAGGGTTCGCCAGGCTCTGGGATCAGCAGCACGGTAAGCGATGGCCATGGGACCAGAATTGCTGGTGCTGGCTGATCGGCGTGAAGCCACAAGGAGCAAAGGCATGAGCGAACTGAGCAAGAGGGCACCCCGCCGCGTCAACATCCCTGAGGCAGTTGCGCGGATGGTGACCAAGCGGTGGGATCGTCGCTTCGACCTGGCGACGTGCGCGGAGACGATCGCACGCTCGCTGGAACTCGACGGCGACACAGTAGGTGCCGCGACCGTTCGCGCTGCGTCGGCGGAGGCCAGCGAGGCGAAGATGTTCTTGCCGCCCGAGGGGCCCGCGGTCGTGACGTGGTGCCCGTCGGTGGACCGGTCTGCCGAACTGGTACTCGACGCAGCCACAGGTGCTGCGCTCGAGCGGCTCGCGGTTGAGCTTGCGGCTGCACCTCGGTTCGTGGCCGCCGGTATCGATGTGCCGACGCGCCTGTTTTTCATGGGGCCGAGTGGCTGCGGCAAGACGCTGGCGGCCAAATGGCTCGGCGGTCGTTTGGGTCTGCCGGTCGCGATCGCGCAGCTTGACAGAGTGGTGAGCAGCTACCTTGGCGACTCGGCGAAGAAACTGAGGGATTGCTTCAGCGCCGTCGAGAATGCAGGTCCGTCGATTCTGTTCCTGGACGAGATTGACGGCATCTGCAGCAACCGACAAGCCTCGCGGCAAGATGTCCAAGAGGGCTCGCGTACGACCTCGTCGCTGCTGCAGCAGCTCGACCAGCTACCTCCGGGTCAGATCGTCATCGCCGCGTCGAACTATCCGGACGCGGTCGACTCCGCGCTCGTTCGCCGGCTGCCCACACGGCTCACCTTCGGACTGCCGTCCGAGCAAGCGCGCCGTGAGATGGTCGAGCGCTGGTGGGCGAATGTGGAGCGCGGAGCCGAAGCGGTACAGCATGTGGTCATTTCCACGGAGGGTTGCTCGGCTGCCACGGTGCGCAGCGTAGCGATGGCGGCGGCGAGGTGGGCCATCGTGGCAGGGGTGCCAGTGAATACGCGGCACGTGGAAGCGGCGTGGGAGGGTAGAGCGTGACGCGTCTCCACGTCTACAGCGAGCACCTCGACATCGCGACATGCAAGGCCTGCGGCGGCGCATGCTGCAAAGCCGAGCCAGGTGCAGCAGTACCCGAAGACTTCGGCGCACCCGACATGGCGCGGTTCCGATCAAGGGTCAGCTCCGCGCTGCTGTCCACCATGTGGGTCGTGAGTCGACACCATCGGCCCTTCGTCTCGATGGACGAGACGTCGATCGCCGCGGCGCCTGACCTCATCGAGTTGCTCTACCTGCAGCCAGCTATAAAGCGCTCCGGCTCCTGCGTGTTCTGGGAGCGCAAAGGGTGCGCAATTTTTGACACCAGGCCTACTGGTTGCCGCTCGCTGAGGCCGGTGATGGGGGCAGACGGGCCCGCGTGCACGCAATCGACCGAGGACGCGGTGGCGTTCCTGCATGGGTGGGTGCGGTATCAGGATGTGCTGCGGGATGTGGTGAAGGAGGTGTGGTGATGCCTGTTTACTTCATCCAGGACGAAGGCGGAGAGATCAAGATCGGCTACTCGCAATGTAACCCGCACAAGCGCCTTAAAGCGTTCCGGACCGGCAACCCGCGCGAGTTGAAGCTACTGGTCAGCATCCCTGGCGGCGGCGCCGAGGAGAGGGAGTTGCACGAGCGATTCGCTGATCTGCGGACTCGTGGCGAGTGGTTCAGGCCGGACGGGCGGCTGCTCGGGTTTATCGAAGCAATGCAGTACACTTACAGGCACCAGCAGCCGGAGCCAGAAGGCGAAGCGGATGACGAGTTTGTCGCCCTCAACTCCTTGGGCATCGACGGCGACACGGCTGAAGCTATCAAGGGGATCTCGATGGCAAGCGTATGCCGACTTCAATTTTATGAAAGTCTTCGACGCGCTGAGCGTCTAGTCCGAGACGGCTCCAACGAGATACATGATCTCGACTTCATTCATACGACTATGAATGATTTAATGGGGTGGCTTCTATCCAACGACAGTGAGCCGTTTGTGGTTGGCGCCGAGTATGTGTTCACTTCTGGCGAAGTGAAACACGGACATGAAAGATTGGATAATCTCCTGTCACTCCATCAGGAGCTCGTCAATGACCGAAAGGCGGCTCACTGATGCGTTGGGAGCGCGAAAGCTGGATCAAATTATACCGGCGCGAGGTCGGGTCTTTCGCGCTCCTGCCCCTGTATGTCCGCGCTCTCGCGGGAGAGCTCCTGAAGTTCGCGGATGATGCGGGACGGCTCTACATAGGTCAGCGTGAGCCATGGGAAGCCATCGCGAAGCTCTGTGGCGCGACCACAGGGGATCGACGTCTCCTGCGACAGCACATCCCCTTGCTCATCGCCGACAAGTATCTGATCCCAGACGGTGAATACCTGGTCATCCGGAATCTGACCTCAGCTCAGCGGCGAGGGCCGAAGCCAGGCGGCGACGAAAGGACCGTAGACGACGGTGAGCCAGACACGAACCGTGAACGAACGGGCGCGAGTGACGAACTAACTGAGAACGAGTCGAGCACGAACCAGCAACGAACCAAGAACGAACCGGCACGAGTGGTGAACGAACCGGGAACGAAAAGTGAGCTAAGTGGTGGATCTTGCTACGATCCGTACCTTACGGGGGCGCGCGCGTCAGAGAGAGTAGAAGAGAGTAGAGGAGAAGAGAGACTTCCTCGCCCGCCTTCGTCCGGCTCGGCCCCAGCGGACTCGAGCCAGGTGGGGCTCCCGTGGATCGGGGGGCAAGCCTCACGACCGGTAGGGGTCAGGCAGGCGAAGCCGCCGACGGAAACGACGGCGGTGTGGGCGGTACTACGCGAGGTGTACAAGCTATCTTTCGATGGCCTCGAATACCAAGCAAAGCCTGACGCTGCAGACAACGCGGCGATTAAAAGACTGACGCAGGATGTTGGCGTCGTCGAAGCCATCCGACTGATCCGAGCGATCTAT